>ERZ773250.414-NODE-414-length-25559-cov-15.292738_pt1 | contig 25559 bp, 19 predicted proteins | sample MGYA00511258_ERZ773250 | MGnify/ENA primary metagenome ERZ773250 (study PRJEB29015, sample SAMEA2738164) | human oral metagenome | biome: human oral; feature: human-associated habitat; material: saliva | place: China | collected 2187 ... | reverse complement strand
GTATTTTCAAGCACAAAGATATTCTTATCCTTCACTTTTGGGAAGTGAATATCAGTAAATCGACAATTACCCGTCTTCAAATCAATGATGCCAATGCGGTCTAACTTCTTCTGTGTTGAACTGAAAACGACTGATCCATTCGCAATAACGAGATTTCGCATCGACCCTTTACGGGTGTATTCACCATCCGTTGTAGTTATTTTATGTGTTGCAGGATTGAAAGCAACAATCATAAATGAACCATCCTTCTGGCGCAAAACAGTATAAAGCACACCACTCTCAACCACATCTGAATAGAAATACATACCCTTATCAATCAATATTGAATCGGTACTTATCAGCTTCATTGCGGTTGAATAAAATTCTGTCTTGAAGTAACGCTTACCCTCTTTGCTGTCCTTAGCAAACGACTGAATGACCAGTCCCTTGTCATCCACAGGCAACACGACCTGATCTTCATAGTCGGCACGGTGAGGATACTCTATTCTTCCTGTCACCTGAGCAGTCATACTCATCACCTGAGAGCACAACGCAATAACACATAATAGCAGAGTTCTCATAATTACTTTATCGTTAATAGTTAATGATTAAGATTGTCTTTATCTTTTTAGAACTATCTAAAAGTTCGTTACATTACATAATTTTAGGCTCTCGTCTTCCTCCTTTCAGACTTTTAACTTACTAAACACAAAAGTACATTTTTTATCGGATAATCACAAATAATTCAAAGAAACTTTCACAGCCTACTATTATTTTTATCCAAATTAACCTAATCTATTGACCATAAAGAGGTTTTGAAAGATTATTGCATACAACTTATTCACTCCTTAAAAAAGTTTTTTAATAGATATACAAGGTTCTCCAGAGCCATGTAATGATAAAGGCTCTCTAATAATAGATACTTATTCAAAGTATACAAGAATAAGTTTTATTTTTGTTTGCTGTCACATTTAACATTTCATGTAAGCCTACTGTAAACTAAACAGTTAGATGATGACTTTGAATGACAGCAGTGACAGCAACTTTTGTTTTAGATAAAAAGAAATCATATCGAATACAGACTCAGCGCATTGGCAGAGTCCTCAATTTCCATGAACATTTCAAGCTGTTTAGGGAGCAACGAAAGACAGAAATAATAAAGTAGAATGACCATGCCAAATGAGAAGTCGGATAACTCATCTATAAACACAACAGAGAGGCAGTACAAACGCTCTTCTCGCTGCTTTTATACATCCTTCTCCCTATTCAACATCATACACCTTTAACAGTTTCATGAGTTTCTTGAACTCGGAGGAGTATTTTACTCCGGTCTGTCCCCAGTCATATTGATATTGAACACTCTTTCCCGGATAATAGAAATAGATGTAGAGTCCACCCATATCACTGCAATGGTTGTTATCTACTACAGCCACAATGTCCTTTGCAGTACCCTTGACGTATATATCGTCAATAAGATATTTCACTCGACGACCATTGGCGTCACTAAAACGAACAGTTCTGACAGTGTCTTTACCATCGTCAGATACAAATATTGATCGCGTACATTTTGTTACAATACCATCCTTATATAACATCCAATAATCCTCCGTAAGATGTCTACTAAAGCCAGGATCACGTCCAATAAGAACGGAGTCATACGTGCTGAGTGTATCCTTTTCCTTGATACTACCTCGATTACCTTCTGTACAACTGACGACTGCGAAGGCAATTATTCCACACAACCATAATAATTTATTCATTCTTCCTAAGATTAAAAAGTCAGACATTATCAATCTATCCTACTAACTATATCGAAATGTAAGACACCGTAAAACAGTGCGACTATCGGCCGTAACCTACCCTTCATATATCTTTCACAAAAGTAAGCATTAATATTCTTGTTTCCAAACATTGCTCAACAAAAACCTTTCTGACCCGTCTTTTCTCTATCTACCAACACGACTTCAGCCTTTCAATAAGCGTCGACTTAGATAGGACGTCGCCCTCATTATGAGCCTTTCTCCTCGTCTTCTACTGTGGTAAAAAACCATCTTTTCTTACTCTCCTACAAACGACTACCCCACTACTTCACTGCGCTTTCGAAATTATTTTCATGAAGAAAAATATTTATTTACGTGAGAAGAAATATTTTTCTTCATGAAAAAAAATATTTCTTCTCATGAAAAAAAATCGAGAGATCCAATGTTCAAGGTATAAAAAGGTAGAAGGCTGCCCTCATTAGGACAGCCTTCTGTATCATATTTAAGATTTGCTTACAATCTAATTAGCCTATGACTGGAAGACAATATTAACTGTTGTCTTGCTCTTAACAGGCCTACCATTCTGCATAGCAGGGTTCCACTTAGGCATATTGTTAGTAAGACGAACAGCCTGTTCTTTGTAGTATTCAACGCAGTTGTCCAATACTCGCTTCTGTTTCTCAGCCTCCATCTTCATGAAATGCTTGCTTGTTCCCTTCACGTTCTTCACCTCTACGACGCGAGCACCAGTGACTGTGCCATCCATCTCGACGTTGAAGACGACTGTCATCTCGGCATGCACCTTTGAACGGAGCGACTGAATGCTACGCCGCTGACTCTGTGCAAAATAGTTATTAATAGCTTCCTGACCACCTTCAAAGGTTGGGAGCACTTCAGTCTTACTAACCTGTGGAGTCAGAGAAAGAGACTCTAATTTCGCTTTCAGCTTACTTATCTCCACCGTACCCATAACTATTTTACCCTCTGGGTCGATGAGATACATTGAAGGAATCCAATCTATCTTATACAACTTGTCGATAACTGTGTTCTTCCTAAACTTCTTCAGCTCGCTCACCTGTGTCCAGTGCATCTGATACTTACCCCAGTAAGTCTGCGCCCAGACCTCACGGTCGGTGTCAAAAGAGATACCAATAAACTGCACTCCATAGTCACGAAACTGCTCGTAAAGGGCCTTCATTGCCGGAATATCACGTCGACAGTCTGGACACCAGCTTGCCCAGAAATCCAATACCACGTAGCTACCACGATACTGGCTCAACTTTATGTCCTTAGCATCGTATGTCTTCAAGTTAAACTCAGGCGCACGTGTGCCCGGCTTGAGCATATTCGTGGCATACTTAGCATCTAAATCCTTAGTCTGTTCGACGTTTGTTGTCTGCGCAAAAGCCATTGGTGCTGACATAAGAAACGCACTAACAATGGCTAAAAGAATTCTTTTCATATCTAATCTGATTCTGTTTTCTTTTTCTATCTACCAATAATAACAATGGACTTTACAGTTTTTAGTACTCCTCTCAGCTTTCAGTAGTGTTGCAAATATACGACCTTATTTTGAATAACGCAAGTACATTATTGTATTTTTTCTATGGTTAATGTCTGGTCACAATAGTCTACTACAGCCGGACGGTGGGTGATGAATATCACTGTCTTATCATGATTAGAGAGGATATTACCCAAGAGTTCACGCTCAGTATGCGGGTCTAAGGCCGATGTAGCCTCATCGAATATCATGATACTACGGTCGCGTAACAACGAGCGGGCTATGGCGATGCGTTGTGCCTGCCCTTCACTGAGTCCTCCCCCCTGCTCCGAACAGAGGGTATCAAGGCCCAAGGGGAGGTGAAAGACAAAGTCAGCACAACTCTTCTTTAGTACTTCTATCATCTCTTCCTCCGTTGCATCGACCTTACCAAGGAGTAGGTTCTCACGGATAGTACCGCTAAGAAGCGTGTTACCCTGTGGGACATAGACGAAATTAGTACGCATTAATGGTGTCAACTCCTTGCTCTCTTTGTCATTGTAAATCTCCACTGAGCCTGTATTAGGCTTCAACAAAGCAAGAAGCATACGTACAAGAGTCGTCTTACCAGCGCCTGTCTCGCCAAGAATAGCCGTACAAGACCCTGGATAGAAGTCGAAGTCAAGATTCTTTAATATCTCTCGCTCGCCATCATCATACCGATAACTAACCTGACGAAGACGGATGCCACAAGGGCCAACAACCTCTATAGGGTCTCCTTGTTGCTCTAATGGGTTCTCTTCAAGTTCCATGAGTCGCTCTGAGGCGGTGAACACTGAGACGAAAGCAGGAACCAGCTTCGTGAGCTGACGAGCAGGACTTTGGATTTTATTTACTAATTGTAAGAAGGCCGTCATACCGCCAAATGTCAACGAATGAGCCGACATTCGGAGGGCTGCCCACGTAAAAGCAACAAGATAACCAAAGGCAAAACCAAAGTTCAAGACGAGGTTTGAGAAGACAGAAAACTTTGTTCTACGCACTACCTTACGACGCAACTCGTGTTGAGTTCCCTCTAATTTACCAACGATAATATCGTCACTTTCAAGTGTCTTGATGAGCATTCGGTGTTGAATAGTTTCTTGTAAGACACTCTGAACCTTGGAGTCTGAGTCGCGAACCTCGCGTGTCAACCGTCGCATCTGGCGTACATAGACCTTACTAATAAGAACAAACAGCGGTATCATAACAACAATGATGATGGCAAGACGCCAATCCATTGACATCAGATAGAAGAAGGCTCCGAGGAACATCGCCAATGTTGAGATTGAATTAGGGATAGTCTCTGTGAGGAAGCTCACCACGTTAGCAACGTCAATCTCCAGTCGGTTGAGCACGTCACCACTGTGATGACGCTCCTTTCCGTGCCACTCAGAGCGTAGAATACGGTCGAGCATGCGTTGTTGCATACGGTTCTGTGCCTTGATACCTAATAGGTTTCTCACCCATACAGAGGCTATATTCAATGCGAAATCACATAGTATTAAAGCCCCCATAATGCCCACTGCCACATAGATGCTGCCTTCTCTGGCATGAGAAGCCACGTCAATGGCATGCTGAACAGCCCATACAGTAGCCAAGGAGACGCCTACGCTGAGAATACCTATCACTGCATTCAATACAGCCTGCTTACGATTACCACGCCAGGCATTCCACAACCAGCGGAATATCTGCTTACTTGTGTAATGCGTTTCAGGGATTTGAAAGAGTTTCTTTATCTTGTTTAGCATTATTGTTTCTTATCTTTATTTTTATTGATAGCCATGAGTAACTAGCCTTACTAGCCTCTCTAGGATAACTAGGGAAACTAGGATAGCTAAGAAAACCAGCCTAACTAAAAAGCCTATCACCGCCTTTTCTCACTAACAACCAGCCTTCCTAAAGCTGACGAGTATCCGCTCCCCACATCAACTTCTCACGTAGTGTTGAGAAGAAACGCTGCCCATAGACCTTCACGATACGCACCTTATGGGGCGCTTTCCTTATCTTCAGCGTTACACCCTCGCTGAGTTTCTCTGACCGACCGTCCACAGCTGCGAGGAAGTTGTGGCTTCGACTCTTTACTTCCAACTTTATCTCAGCCTCATCACTGATAACTATCGGACGAATATTCAGACTATGTGGGGCTACAGGAGTCATACTTAAAATGCCTGATTGAGGTACGATAATCGGACCACCAACCGACAATGAGTAAGCTGTTGAGCCTGTTGGCGTACTGATAACAAGTCCGTCTGCCAAATAAGTTACCAAAAATTCGCCATTTACACTTGCCCTTATCGATATCATCGCAGCATTATCGCGTTTCAAAATCGCAATATCGTTCAAGGCAAAAGGGCAGTTCTCGAGAGCTTTCCCGTCTGCTTCAAGTTGGATAACAGCACGCTCCTCGATTTCATATCTTCCTTCAAAGACATTATTAAGTACGTCTTTAATTTCTTCTGGAGCAACATTTGCGAGGAAACCTAACCGTCCCATATTCACGCCAATGATAGGTATTTGCTTGGGACCAACCTTACTTGCAGCCTTTAGAAACGTACCATCGCCACCCAAGGAGATAACATAATCGACATCGAAGTTCACCCCCTCGAATACTCCCGCTATAGAAATCGATTTCTTAAGCTCCTTTTGTAGGCTATTATAAAAGTTCTGTTCAATATATACATCAGCCTCATGCGCCCCCAGATAACCTAAGATTTCAGTTATCTGATGCGAGTCAAAAGCCTTGGAAGCATTGCCGAAGACAGCAAAACTAAGTTTCCTTTCTGCCATAAAACGGTATCTTTTTTAATTCTTTTAGTCTTACAAGCCACACAATACCATGATTATTTAGTATATTTGCAGACACTATTCATTTGCAAAAGTAAAGATTTTAATTGGATTTATTACTTAAAAACAAAATAATTATGGCTAAGGTATATGAGTTTCTGGCTAATGGTTTCGAAGAAGTAGAGGCTTTAGCGCCTGTTGACATCCTACGTCGTGGGGGCATAGAGGTTAAGATGGTTAGTGTGACAGGCAGTAATCTCGTTGAATCTTCACATGGTGTCGTCGTTAAGGCCGACCTCCTTTTCGAGAGCATAACCGACTTCTCGGATGCAGACTTACTGATGTTGCCTGGCGGTATGCCTGGTTCAAAAAACTTGAACGAGCACGAAGGCGTACGCAATGCCCTCAAAGAGCAGTTTGAGAAGGGTAAGCGCGTTGCTGCTATCTGTGCAGCTCCATTGGTGTTAGCGTCTGTTGGCTTGTTAAAAGGTAAGAAGGCAACCATCTATCCAGGTATGGAAAACTACTTAGGTGAGGACGCTGAGTACACAGGAGCACTTGTTCAGGAGGACGGAAACGTAACAACTGGCGCAGGTCCTGCCGCTTCCTTCCCTTACGGATATCAACTTCTAAGCTATTTCCTACCTGCTGAGAAGGTGGAAGAGATAAAGAAGGGTATGATTTACGACCGTCTTCTTAATTCATAAACCATATTTTATAGCGTAGAACAGTGGCTCATATTACGTCAAAATATGCCATCATCGTCGCTGGCGGAAAGGGCTTGCGAATGGGGGCAGACATCCCTAAACAGTTTCTTCCTGTGGGTGGAAAGCCTGTCCTCATGCACACCATTAGCCGCTTCCATGCCTACGACAAGGACCTAAAGGTTATCCTCGTCCTACCAAAAACACAACAAGCTTACTGGCAGGAGTTGTGCGAACAGTATCATTTCGACGAGGACTATCAGTTGGCCGATGGTGGTGCAAGTCGCTTTCAGTCGTGTAAGAACGGCATATCAATGATTCCTACCGATGCTGTAGGCCTTGTTGCCATCCATGATGGAGTGCGTCCTTTCGTCTCCTGTGATACCATCTCACGTTGCTTCGATACTGCAGAGACAGCCAAAGCGGTTATCCCAGTGCTGCCCGTTACGGACACCTTGCGTTTTATCGGTGACTCTCAAAGTGGAAGAAACGTACTGCGTAGCGACTACAAAACCGTACAGACGCCACAGGTCTTCGACATTCAGCTTATCAAACAGGCATACGAACAAGAAGAAAGAGCCGATTTCACCGATGATGCAAGTGTTGTCGAGCGACTTGGACAAGTAGTGACAATGGTGGAAGGCAATCGTGAGAACATTAAAATAACTACTCCGTTCGACTTGAAAGTGGCTGAGGTTCTTTTAGAGCTATAGGCGTTATACTACGTTCATAACCTCGGATAGAAATTGAAGAGTGGCTACTAACGGACGAAAAAGACAAGTGGGTGGAGGCGAAAGGAGGATGTTTTATCCTGATAGACAGCATTATAAAAGGACAAAGAACATAGGGATAAGAAGTGTGAAAGGTCCTACCGCCGAATTATCTTCATGAAAAAAAGAAATTATTTTCATGAAAAAAAATATTTCTTGTCGTGAAAAAAAATATTTCTTGTCATGAAAATAATTCGCAGTAAGCAAAGGACTATATAAAAAACAAGGCTGAACAATAGTTTTATTTACACACTTCGCTACCCAAAGAGAAGACTTTATCCCCCCGCAGAGAGGCCGATTAATAAGTTTACCCATTGTTGGTTGCTATAGAAAAAACAAACATCAAGAATCCTAAACACGGATTCTAATTCCCCAATTCAGAGTAAAACGAATGGATATACTATCGCAAGACATAATGTATTTACCCGGTGTAGGACCGCACCGAAAGGAGATTCTGGGCAAAGAACTTGGTATTCATACCTATAGAGATTTGTTAGAATACTTCCCATACAAATATGTTGACCGTACAAAACTTTATCTTATATCAGAGCTTTCACAGGATATGCCATTCGTACAAATCAAAGGGAAGATCCTTAGTTACGAAGAGGTTGAGATGGGGAAACGTAAGAAACGAATCGTTGCACACGTCACTGATGGCCATGGAGTAGTTGATATTGTGTGGTTTAACGGTACGAAGTATATCTATCAAAACTACCTAATAAACAAAGAGTACATCATCTTTGGAAAGCCTAACTACTTCAATGGTAGGTTCCAATTCACGCACCCTGACATCGATGATGCGGGTCAGTTGCAACTCAACGACATGGGTTTACAACCTTTCTACATCACAACAGAGAGAATGAAGAAGGCTGGTATCACCTCACGTGCAGTAGAGAGAATGACGAAGATGCTTATCAGTAAGCTCACAGAACCATTAGAAGAGACACTCCCACCCTTCATCACCTCGCATCTACATCTTATCTCTCGGGATGCTGCCCTGCGCAAGATTCATTACCCAAAGTCGGTTGATGACACCCAGCGTGCCCGTGTTCGCTTGAAGTTTGAAGAGCTTTTCTACGTACAACTGAATATCCTCCGCTATGCCAGCGACCATCGACGCAAGTACCGAGGCTATATCTTCAATCGCATTGGAGCACAGTTTAATTGGTTCTACACCCACAACCTGCCCTTTGAACTTACTGGTGCACAGAAGAGAGTGATGCATGAGATACGCGCAGATATGGCAAGTGGGCGACAGATGAACCGTCTGTTGCAAGGTGATGTGGGCTCTGGTAAGACGCTCGTTGCCCTGATGTCCATGCTGATAGCCATTGACAACGGTTATCAGGCATGTATGATGGCCCCTACGGAGATACTGGCAGAGCAACACCTACAGACTATCAAGGAGTTTCTTAAAGGTATGAACCTCCGCATAGAACTGCTGACAGGTATCGTGAAGGGTAAGAAGCGGAAGGAAGTATTGGATGGTCTTTTGGACGGATCAATAAATATTATCGTAGGAACACACGCTATCATTGAGGATAAAGTGCAATTCCACCACCTTGGCATGGCTGTCGTTGACGAACAGCACCGCTTTGGAGTGGAGCAACGAGCTAAACTATGGAGCAAGAGCGAGAACCCTCCTCACGTGTTGGTCATGACTGCCACGCCTATACCCCGTACCCTTGCAATGACCATCTATGGCGACCTTGACGTCTCTATCATCGACGAGTTGCCACCAGGACGTAAACCTATACAAACGATCCACAAGTATGATGACCAGATGGCAAGCCTCTATAGCGGTATAAGACAGCAGATACAGTTAGGCCGACAAGTCTATATTGTCTATCCACTCATCAAAGAAAGCGAGCGAATGGACCTCAAGAACCTTGAAGATGGGTTTGAGTTTATGCGCAACGTCTTCCCTGAGTTCGAGCTAAGTAAGATTCATGGAAAGATGAAAGACAAGGAGAAAGAGGTGGAGATGCAGAAGTTTGTCAGCGGACAAACGCAGATTCTCGTTGCTACAACGGTGATAGAAGTAGGTGTAAACGTGCCCAATGCAAGTGTTATGGTTATCCTTGATGCCCAGCGTTTCGGCCTGTCTCAGCTCCATCAGTTGCGTGGTCGCGTTGGTCGTGGGGCCGACCAAAGCTATTGCATACTTGTCACAAACCACAAGCTCACCAAGGAGACACGAAAACGCATTGATATTATGTGTGATACAAATGATGGTTTTGAGATAGCAGAGGCCGACCTCAAGCTACGTGGACCAGGTGATTTGGAGGGTACACAACAAAGTGGTATCGCCTTCGACCTCAAGATTGCCGACATAGCTCGTGATGGTCAGATTGTACAAATGGCAAGAGAAGAAGCGCAGAAAATTATTGATGACGACCCAACCTGCCAAAAGATAGAGTATAACCTACTATGGGAGAGGCTCAAAGCGTTAAGAAAGTCTAATATTAATTGGGCCGCTATTTCATAGAAAATAACACCCCCGAATAGGCCTCAAATGCCCTGTTTTAGCGACTTGACATAAATCATGTACAGGCAAAAATACGTAGTATTCCTTTGTTAAACAGGCTAAAAAAATGGGCAAACTGCAATTTATTCTATATTTTTTCGTTATCTTTGCGAAGTCTTTCGGTAAAAAGCTACCTTCATGTTAAGGTCCTTCAATGACTTTACCGATAGAAAGGGATATGAAAATCTGTCCCGTGCCGCAAGGCATCCGAGTATAGAAATAAAATAACTTGATTATGACTTTTAAGAAAATAGTTAGGACTTTCGCACTAACAACACTCTTAACTTTGACAGCAAACTCAGCAAACGCCCAAGACCTACTTGCCCGTCAGGCACCTATCGACCGCCGTGCAAAAGCATTAGACACAATGGTCATCAACCGTCTTCGCGAAGCTGAAGAGATTGAAGAACCATCATCAGAACTCTACAACGATTGGAATAACAACTATGCACATCGTGGAGGTAACCTCCCAGATGTCTACAAGATAGACCTACGTGGTTTCCACATGCCTACTCCAAGTCGTGTTATTACAAGTAACTTCGGCCGCCGCTGGGGTCGTCGTCACCAAGGATTGGATATAAAGGTATATATTGGTGATACTATTCGCGCAGCCTTTTCTGGTAAGGTTCGTGTAGTTAAATACGATGGAAACGGATATGGTAAGTATATTGTTATACGCCATAATAATGGTCTTGAAACCATTTATGGTCACCTTTCTAAGCAAATCGTATCTCCTAACCAGACAGTTCGTGCAGGCCAACCTATCGGCTTGGGTGGTAATACAGGTCGTTCAACAGGTTCTCACCTACATTTTGAAACACGCTTGGCAGGTGTTGCCTTAAATCCAGCACTCTTCTTTGACTTTGCTAATCAGGACGTAACAGGCGACTACTACGTATTCCATCGCAATACAGTGGCACAAGAGTCAGAACGTGCAACGGCTGCTCGTGGTACATCATCAAGCCTCGGCTATTCTCGTGAGAACATTCAGGGGAAAGGCGGTCAGAGCTATAGTTCACGTCAAGAGAGGACTTACAACACAGATTTCTCTAATCATACACCACGTACAGAGCCTACATCTGATAACGGAAAGATATTCTATCACAAGGTTCTCAACGGTGAAACGTTAGAGACAATAGCCAAACAACATGGTATCAGTATCGAACAGTTGTGTCGTCAGAACCGCTTAGGCAGATTTACAAGAGTCTCGGAAGGACAACTACTATCGATTACGAAGTAAACATTTCATACCTTATACAAACAGCTCCGATGGACATTGTCTATCGGAGCTGTTGCTGTTTATATACCTTACCTACCTTTAACTCAAAGACTGAAGTAAGCAAACATTCATCTCTCATAAGCTCAGAAAGTAGCTACTTACCGAACACTTGATTCATTACATTGGCTGGTGGACGTTGGTTCTCAAGCTCGTTTTTCATAAAGTCCATGTAAGGTGCTACATGCTCGAAGAACTGATAATACCCTTTACAGAGGTAGTTAAGGCCCGTGTTGCCGTACTTATCACGTATAAAACGGTTCTTAGGGCACTCTCCATGACATGCGAACTGATACTTACACTCCTTACACTGTTGTGGAAGTAACCTATACTTCATCTTTGAGAACTCCTTTTGTCGGTCGCTGTTCATCATCTCATAGATGGTCTTATATGCCAAGTTCCCAAGTTTATATTCTGGGTAAACGAAGTGATCACACGAGTAGACGTCACCATTATACTCCATTACACCAGCATGACCACACTCTTTTGCCATCGTACAGATACCAGGTGCGACCCCAACCCAATTAGCCAGAGTGGCATCAAAGAGCTGTATGTAATATTCGCCAACATCATGATGTACCCACTCATCGAAGATGGTACAGAGGAAAGAACCCCATTGTTCGGCCGTTACAGAGAAGTCTGTTAGCTCGCCTCCTTCCTCCATTCCAGGGGCTAAGGTCAGCCCGTCTGTGCGCTTAACAATACGCTCTACGATAGGTGTAAACTGTATATAACGACAACCAATGTCCTTGAAGAAATGATAGAAGTCCAACGGATAGTCTGCATTAAAGTCGTTTACAACAGCAAGTGCATTCCATTCTACACCGTACTTATTTAATAAGTCGATACCTTTCATCACTTGTCTAAAGGACGGTTTGCCCGTTGCTGTACGCCTATACTCGTCATGGAACTCCTGTGGACCATCTATTGAGACCCCGACAAGGAAGTTGTTTTCCTTGAAGAAGCGGCACCACTCGTCGTTTAAGAGTATACCATTCGTCTGAATACTATTGTCTATCTGACGCCCACGAGCGTAATATCGCTGCAGTTCTAAGGCTCGACGATAGAAAGAGATAGGCCGCATAAGGGTCTCACCACCATGCCATGTGAAGAGAACTTGTGGTGTTGTCTGTGCTTCGATGTATTCTTTAATGAATTTCTCAAGCAATGCATCGGTTATCACATGGTTCTTATTATCGTCATATAGCTTACTCTTCTCCAAGTAATAACAGTACTTACACCGCAGATTACAAAGCGAACCAGCAGGCTTAAGCATGATATACATGGGATGACTAAAGGGTACTATGGTATTCATAATAATCTTGTTTCGGACAACAAAGGTAGCTAATTATTTACTAATGACAAAACTTTACAGATTACTTATAAGGCTCTTTTCAATCTATTCGAGCCTGATCTCTTTTCTAATAACAACTGATTTCGACCCAATCCTACCATAGATAACAGTCGAGAGAAGGCTCTACTCTACCTGTCCGGAGCGTCCGGACAACTGCAAAAAAGGGTAAAAAAGAATTGTAAAGGACGTTTTTATGGATCTATAACACCATGATTAACATGCACAAAGGGCTGTTAATCATACCGTATAGACATAAAAAAAACATGTTACAAGACTATCCACAATAAATGGATTTAGCCTTGGAACACGTTTTATAAAGTATGAAACGACAACTACTTGGTCGTTGTTGAGTCTGGCTTAAAGGAGTCTGAGATATCTTTACCAAGCTTCTTAAAGAATTTCTTACCGCCATTGCCAATCCTACGAGTTACTTCTCCTACTGACTTAGCTTCCCGTTTAAAGACCTTACCCACGCCACGTGAGAGCGTCTTAAAGCCCTCTTTCACCTCTGTTTCACCAGCTTCATTGTTATTAGACTGCGGTGCATAGTTATCATTCTTACTATTCACTTTACCCTCATTTGCCGTCTTAGGCTTCGAAGCAGTAGGCGTAGTACTTGGCTTAGTACTATGATTAGCCTGCTTATTAGCAGCCTGCTTCGCTGCTCTCACCAACCTTGGAGAGGCTCCAGCAATACCACTATACTCTGTCTGGGCCGTTGCCGAGAGGCATAAAAACAACAGAGCAACTAACATCTTAATCCTAATTCTTTCCATAATCGTAAGTTTTAGTCGTTGAGAGGGACGCTCAAAGTCCTTCTTTGGCTTATCCTCTCAATAAATACAATCTATGTATAAAACGAAGGAACAGCATGGAAATTGTAGCCCTTAACAATCAATAGGACGTATTAAGGGCCTTTAAGCCACCCTGTTTATCCTATTTTATGACACTTCGCACTACAAACCAAGCATGTAGGAAAAGTGTCTGTATCAAGCCATAGTGCTTACACATCACATGAAAACGCTCTCGAAGCGACTCTTTATGATGAAGAGTTGTCTGCCCTTCCTGCACATAATCGGCCACAACAGCATGTATATTGCGCAAGAGGAGATGCTGACGTTCGCCCTCCTTCATGACCCGGATGCACCAATCAACGTCTGCTGAATAACGATAACTGGTATCAAAGAGTAACGAGCGAGCTATATCCAAACGAGCATAAAACGCCTGATGGCAAACCAACATACCATAACGGAACGAACGCCAGGTAAGCCTCTCGGACGGACTAAGCCTACGATGACAAAGGAAATTACCCTTCTCATCAATGATGTCAGTATCACCATAAAGGACAGCGGGATGCTCCTCTCCATCACCAACAACCGCAGCAAGAACCACTTTGTCTAATGTGTCAGCTTTTGGGAAACGGTCGCCAGCATTGAGAAAGACGATATAATCGCCTGTTGCCTGCTGTAGTCCCTTGTTCATAGCGTCGTAGAGTCCATCGTCAGGTTCGCTTTGTATGCGTACTATATGCTCATTCTCAGCCTCATCAGAACGCTGCTGATAAGCCTTAGCAATGGCAACAGTGTCGTCTGTTGACGCCCCATCAATGATGATATGTTCCACATGTGGATAGTTCTGCATGAGCACGCTGTCAAGTGTCGGTGCCAGAACAGAGGCCGCATTATAGGTTATTGTGACTATAGAAAATGTGATCATAATCGGAAATTCTTATAGGCAAGCGCCTCATTATATACTTCAAGATATCGCATAGCTACACTTCTCTGCGAATAACAACGCAGAACTTTCCCCACTGAAGCCTCTGAAAGAGCTGCATAATCAGCCTCGTCAAGTATCCAACGGATACCCCTTGCGAGGTCGTCTGCACTGCGTTCTGCAGCGACATAACCATTTACACGATGGTCTATCATCTCTGGTATGCCTCCAACCTTAAACCCTATCGAAGGTACACCACATGCCATTGCCTCCATAATAGTATTAGGAAGGTTCTCTGACAAGGATGGTAAGACAAACACATCACAGGCATTATAGACATCAACTATCTGTTGAGTGTCATTGACATAACCCAACTCACAGACCTCGAAGTCGAACTCTTCTCTTAAATCCTCTGCATGCCCTCCGAGTATAGCCACGGCAGTGTTGTCCACCATCTCTGGGTATTTCGTAGCCAATTGATGGCATGCTTCGACAAGATAAGAGATACCCTTATTCACATTCGTTACTCGTTGTGAGGCGAAAAGGATAATCTTCTTATTCAAGGGGAGCCCTGTCTTGATACGAGCCTGCTTGCTATCGGCAGGATGGAAAACGTGTGTATCAATGGGATTAGGGATAGAACGCACCTGTTGACCAGCGAGGATAGCACTCTTGCGAGCCTCTTTTTCAAGCCACTTACTACATGTAACAAACATGACGTTACGCCCTTCAAGCATCTTCTTCTTACGTTCTAAGACCCGATGAGATAGGTCGTTTGTAGATCCACCATTGGGTAACAAGCGACAATTACCACATGCCGACTGATAGCGTAGACAGTTTAATGTAATATGACAAATGCCTGTTGCGGGCCAAATATCATGCATTGTCCACACGACAGGCTTCCCACTATCAAGAATCTTACGGATACCTTTCAGCGAGAGCATGCCCTGATTAATCCAAGACAAGTGTATGATGTCAGCCTCCTTGAACTCGCGAAGCTTCGTAATGTCCGTTCCGGTGTTTGCTAAGTCTATCTCAAAGAGATGGTTCCGAGAGAAGTTAAGGTTCCAATATACGCAGAAACGCTCCCATAACAAGTTCCATTGGTTACGCCATTCATGCCCAAGACTGACCACAGTGATGTCATCTGTCAGTTTATCTCGTACTAACATCTTTGCCTTAACTCCGTTGTTATTCAGAGCATCTTTGAGTCGGTTGGCTGCAACAGCAGCCCCACCCGTTTTCTCACTGGTATTTACAATCAGAATTCTCATTAACTTTTCCTTTGCAGCAAAGTTACAAGAAAACCAAGAAAAAGCCAAGAAAAGTAGCTAAATATTGATTGTTTGCGCACACAAAGAGTTGATATGAATCAAGAAAAGGTTGTTTTTAATATAAAAGACCATCGAACAGTTGCACAGAAGACGAAAACCTTCTACCTTTGCATCGTCAAAAGGTTAATAGATTGTTTAGGTTAGTAGTAATAGATTTAGGTTTTTAGTTATTTTATTAAGGTAAAAGTTTAACGATTAATCTGGATGACAAAGGCAACCGTGAGGTTCCCTTTCATTGAGAAAAGATTTCTTAGTTAAACATACTGATAGCGCCGAAGCTCGTTGAGAGTCTCGGCGTTTTTTTGTATAGTTACATCTTATTACGCTACGTTGGAAAGATATTCTTCACCCCTGACCATCTTTATATAGCCGTTAGACTCAGAACCTTACCGACTAAGCTTCAGTCTGTCAGCACAGAACACCACGCCTTGGAAACTTCAAAAAATAAGTATTCAAAGGACCCAAACTCTACCCTTTAGGCAATAAGAACGAAAGAGAGAAGAGCCGACACTCGCAATGAGTATCGGCTCTTCTACGTTAGTATGTTATGAAAAATTTGAGAGAATTGAGACTTCTCAGCCTCGAGTTGTTTTACTTAAAATGATTATTTATATAGAGAAAGCATAGAAATTGTCTACTTTGTAATCGTTGACACAGGGGTCTGTATCTTATGTTGAAGGGTATCACTCAGCACTGAGTCGGCCTTAGCAACTGATGGTCCTTCCTGCGGTTTATCGATAGACGCACCACTTGTCTTTACCTGATGGGCATCCTCATCAGACACAGCAACCTGCATGGCATTGCCTAACGTGAGGAAGATAGCTACCACAGCAGCAGCCTTGAAGAGTGGCATAAGCCGATGACGCATGGTTATCACGCGTGCTCTTACTGGTTCGTCCTCCTGTATTTGTCCAAGGACTCTTTGGTCAAAGTCATCGCCCAAGACCTCTATCTCCTTCTCGCTCTGCTCATAAACGAACAGGTCACGATAAGGTAGCAGCGTCGCTGGGATGTCCTCCTGTGAGAAGAACATACGCAAGATTTCCTCCTCTTGGAGCGAAGTCTCACATTTCCAGTAGCGTTCTAATAGTTGTTCGATGTACTTATAATCCATAATTATCTAATTTCAAATACCTTTGTTTGACCGTCTGGCGTGCTCTGAAGATGTTAATCTTTACTTGTTCTTCAGTGATCTCGAGTATTTCAGCAATCTCTTTGTACGTCTTTCCTTCAAAATCTCTTAGCTGTATGCAGCTTCGTTGCTTCTCTGGAAGGCCGTCAACAATCTGCTTTACAAGATTAATCTTGTCCTCTGCGATCATACGGTCTTGTGGATTAGATGAGGAAAGAGGCTCCGCTACCTTCACATCTTCTAAGGAATCATTCGTATTCTCCTTCTTCTTGATGCGGTCGAGCGACAGATTCCGACATACAGTGAGGCTGAATGCTTCGATGGACTCGATGTTCTCCCACTCAAATCGGCGGTTCCAAACCTTTATCAGTGTGTCCTGAACGATGTCCTCAGCCTCAGCTCTGTTAAGCGTGATACGGAGTGCAAGTCGAAAAAGCTCGTTCTTCAACGGCAACACATCGTTACGGAAACTGACTTTCTTCATCTTCTCTCTGCTTAAATGACGTTTAACTATGGGGGAAAGTTACATGCTTGGGGGCAAAAATGCCGTTATTTAACTTTCATTAAGATGTTAACTATTATCATTACGCTGCTTTATACAGCTATTGAACTTGATTTTTACTCTGTAAGAAGTTCCTCAACTCCGAATTATCTTCACGAGGAGAAATATTTTTTTTCACGATAAAAAATATTTTTCTTCATGATAATAAATATTTTTTTTCATGAAAAGAAATTCGCAAGGGGAGGCTTTCTATATCAATAGAAGAAGTTTTACTATATAATAGAACTACTTAATGACTCATAAAAACAACCTCTTTTATAATCTCTCTATTCGTGACTTGGGGATGTATTAGGCGTATTCTCAACCGCTTCTCATGTGACCTTAATCCGCAGGACATACCTTACACCCCGTCAAAGAAATTCCCCTTCTCTATCAACAGACTACTATTGACACAGAAGGGGAATAAGTTTCTACTCCAAATAGGTGTAGCCGTAGAGTCCACTGCGATAGTTACTCAAGAACTCTTTACCCTCTTCAAGTGATATCTTACCTTGCTTTACGCTCTTTGTCACCCATATTTCAAGTTGACGAACGAGCTTCTTAGGATTGTACTGAACATACTCCAATACCTCTTCAACCGTCTCTCCATCGAAGATCTGATCGATATGATAGCTGCCATCCTTTACTGAAACATGCACTGCGTTGGTATCTCCAAAGAGATTATGCATGTCGCCCAATATCTCTTGATAGGCTCCAACGAGGAAGACACCGAGGTAATAAGGCTCGTTCTTCTTTAAGGGGTGGATAGGAAGAACATGACTGCTACGCCCCATAGCGACGAAGTTTGAAATCTTACCATCGCTATCGCAGGTGATATCCTGTAAGGTTGCATTGCGCGAAGGACGCTCATTCAGTCGTTGGATAGGCATTACAGGGAAGAGTTGGTCAATCGCCCAGCTATCTGGAAGAGACTGGAAGAGCGAGAAATTACAGAAGTATTTGTCGGCAAGAAGCTTATCCATATTACGCAACTCGTCTGGTACATGCTTCATGTTCTTTGCCAGATTATTGATTTCATGGCATACGCTCCAATACATCGCTTCTATCTCTGCACGCGTCTTGAGGTCGACCAAGCCGTGAGAGAACAGCTCTAACGCCTCCTCACGTATCTGTTCGGCATCGTGCCAATCCTCCAACATATTACGAGAATCGAGGTTATCCCATATATCATAGAGGTCTTTCACCAACTGATGGTCGGTATCCTTGGCCTCAAAATCCTCTGACATCTCTGGCAGAGAGGCAGTTTCAAGGACATCAATCACGAGGACAGAATGGTGAGCAGAAAGACTTCTACCACTCTCAGTGATAATATTTGGATGTGGAATATTGTTCTTATTGGCTGCATCCACAAAGGTGTAGACACAGTCGTTGACGTACTCTTGAATACTATAGTTGACAGAACTCTCGCTACTTGCAGAACGAGTGCCATCGTAGTCGACGCCTAAACCACCGCCACAATCGACGAAGTCAACGTTATATCCCATCTTTCTAAGATTCACATAATACTGTGCTGCCTCATTGAGGGCCGTCTGAATACGACGAATCTTCGTTATTTGCGAACCGATATGGAAATGGATAAGATGCAAACAATCGTGCAACCCCTTACTATCAAGCGTCTCTAACGCCTGCAGAAGTTCAGAGGAAGTAAGGCCGAACTTAGATGCGTCGCCACCACTATCAGCCCATTTACCAGAGCCACTGGACGCCAGTTTGATACGAATACCAAGGTTTGGCTTTACGTTCAGCTTCTTTGCTGCACGTGCGATAAGCTCTATCTCGTTCAGTTTCTCCACTACAATAAAGATACGCTTACCCATCTTTTGGGCCAACAAGGCCAATTCGATATAGCTCTGGTCCTTATATCCATTGCAGACAATGAGCGAGTCACTCTGGCACTGTACGGCTATCACCGCATGTAACTCAGGCTTAGAACCAGCTTCCAAACCCAAGTTAAACTTACGTCCGTGGGAGATAATCTCCTCAACCACAGGTTGCATCTGGTTGACCTTGATAGGATAGATGATGAAGTTCTCGCCTTTGAAATCGTATTCCTTCCTTGCCTTCTCAAAACAAGAGGATGTTTTCTCGATACGATTATCGAGGATGTCGGGGAAACGAAGCAACACTGGAGGTGTCACATCACGCAGGGCAAGTTCGTCCATAACGTCACGTAAGTCAATTTGTGTATTGTCCTTACAAGGCGTTACGTACACATCACCTGCGTCGTTAATACCAAAGTAAGATGTACCCCACCCTGAGATGTTGTACAACTCTTGAGAATCTTCAATCGTCCACTTTTTCATTTCTATTCTTCTATCCCTATATGTAATCTTGATTTAATCAATTGCTTGTCTTGAAAAACTTACGTTTTATTAATGAGTATCAGCCATCCTACTACTGATTATCAGCCTTTTCCAACTTTAGAAGCTTACAAAGCTGACTAACCGAGACGTGTATCTTATCGTAACTATCCATCAGACTCACGTCAAGGATATGCTTTGCTTTTGTGTAGAAAACCTCCCGCTCGGCCAGATGCTCAGCTATAAACTGGTTGACTTCATCCTCTGTTTTATTGAGTAGAAGCGGTCGGACAGACTTTCCCATCAGCAGGTGCTTATGAAGAACATCTGTCTCTGCCCTCAAATAGACGGTCTCACCCTGTTCGTTCATATATTCCATATTATCGAAGAAACAAGGAGTTCCACCGCCACAAGAGATGATGACATTCTCAAACTCGGCCACTTCGTGGAGCATAGCCCGCTCAATAAGACGAAAGCCATCCTCGCCCTTCTCATCAAAGAGCTGCTTTACCGTCTTGCGCATACGGTTAGAGATATACCAATCTAAGTCGTAGAAAGGTATATTCAATTCCTTTGATAAAGCCCTACCGACGGTCGTCTTCCCAGCTCCCATATATCCTATTAGGATAATGCGGAGTGGCTTGTAATCCTTTGTATGTGCTGTCATACTCACGTTTTATCTATTATCCACCTTATAGTTAACGATGATTAAGCCACAAGGTGGACACCCTCCTTCTTCTAATTGGTGAGCATAAAGCCCTTTACTTCTTACGTTTAGGCTCCGGCGCGTTCCTTACAATGTCCATACACTGGTCGTATGTAAGTTCTGCAGCCTTGTCATGAAGCGCCTTAGGCATACGGTAGTTCTTACCATCATACGCAATATAAGGACCGTAGCGACCATTCATCACCTCCATCTTGGCGTCCTCCTCAAAGGTCTTTAAGTGACGTTGTGCATCCTGCAGACGTTTCTTCTGAATAAGGTTGATGGCAGCATCGAGGCTAATCGTGAGTGGGTCTTCCTCCTTAGGAAGCGAGGTGTATTTCTTATCATGCAGTACGTATGGTCCAAAACGACCAGCACCAATCACGACATCTGTCCCTTCGAACTGACCAAGGTTACGTGGTAACTTAAACAACTCCAAAGCCTCATCAAGTGTAATCGTCTCCATACTCTTATCAGAAGGGAGTTGAGAGAAACGTGGTTTGTCATCATCATCGGCACTACCTATCTGTACCACAGGTCCGAAACGACCAATCTTAACAAACACAGGCTTGCCTGACTTAGGGTCAACACCCAGTTCTCTTTCACCAGCCTTATGCTCAGAGCGGGCATTCATAACCTTCTCCACCTCTGGCTCAAACCCTTGATAAAAGGTCTTCATCTCCTTGTTCCACTCTGCTTTCCCCTCTGCTATCTTATCGAACTCCTGCTCTACTTTAGCCGTAAAGTTATAGTCCATGATCTCAGGGAAGTTCTCCATAAGGAAGTCATTGACCACAATACCGATGTCGGTTGGGATTAACTTACCCTTATCGGCACCTGCCATCTCCTTCTTAGTCTTGGACGTTATCTTCAAGCCCAACAATGAGTCAACAGCATACTTACGCTCTTCACCCTTGCGATCGCCCTTCTGCACGTATTCACGTTGCTGTATGGTCGAGATAGTTGGAGCGTATGTAGATGGGCGCCCGATACCGAGCTCTTCCAGTTTACGCACAAGGCTTGCTTCAGTATAACGGTTAGGTCCTTGAGAGTAACGCTCTGTTGAGGTTATCTCACGACGCTCTAATGCTTCCCCTTCATGCATCACAGGGAGTGCATGAGAGTAGTCCTCACTATTCTCTTCATCGTCAGTTGACTCATGATATACCTTTAAGAAACCCTCAAAAGCAACTACCTCTCCATTGGCAACGAACTGTAAGTCAGTGGTACTCTGGCCTTCTTCTGATTCGAGCGAAATGTTGACAGTAGTCTTCTCCATCTGTGCATCAGCCATCTGAGAGGCAATGGTACGCTTCCAGATAAGGTCATACAAGCGCTTTTCCTGACTGGTTCCATCAATAGAAACATTATCGATATAAGTAGGACGAATAGCCTCGTGCGCTTCCTGAGCACCTTTGCTATGAGTCTGATATTTCCTTACTTTACCATAGTCTGCGCCATAGAGACGTTCAATCTCCTCTTTACAGGTGTTAATAGCCAGTGTTGAGAGGTTCACACTATCGGTACGCATATAAGTGATACGTCCTGCCTCATATAGTCGTTGGGCTACCATCATCGTCTGACTAACGGTGAAACCGAGCTTTCTTGCAGCTTCCTGTTGTAGTGTTGAGGTAGTAAAAGGAGGAGCAGGAGTACGTTTCAAAGGCTTCTTCGCAATCGATGATACCTTAAAAGTCGATGTCTTACACAACTCAAGGAACGCTAAAGCCTCATCATGAGACTTGAATCTTTTATTCAATTCGGCCTTCACTTCATGCTTTGAGCCGTCCTCACCCTCAACAGCAAAGACCGCATTTAGACGGTAGTAAGGCTCCGAATTAAAGTTCTGTATCTCACGCTCGCGTTCAACTATCAGTCTTACAGCAACACTCTGAACACGTCCTGCACTCAAGGCAGGCTTAACCTTGCGCCATAACACAGGTGAAAGGCGGAAACCAACAAGGCGATCAAGCACACGGCGAGCCTGTTGTGCGTTCACAAGATTCATATCCAAACGACGCGGAGTCTCGATAGCCTTTAATATAGCAGGCTTGGTAATCTCATGAAAAACAATACGATTTGTCTTATCCTCATCCAATCCCAATACTTCGCAAAGGTGCCAACTGATAGCCTCTCCCTCGCGGTCTTCATCGGAAGCTAACCAAATCTTCTCAGCAGCTTTAGCACTCTTCTTCAGTTCACTGACCACTTTCTTCTTCTCATCAGGGATTTCGTAGTCAGGAGTTAACGTGTCGAGATCAATGCTAAGTTCCTTTTTCTTTAAGTCACGGATATGTCCATAAGACGACATCACCTTATAGTCCTTACCGAGAAATTTCTCAATTGTCTTAGCTTTGGCCGGACTCTCTACTATTACCAAGTTTTCTTGCATAATCAATCTTGTACATTTTTTCAAGGACGCAAAAGTACTTAAACTTTTTGCTTACACCTTATATAATAGGCAAAATTTCTACTTTTTTAAGTTTTTGGGCTCTCTTTGCAGGAAATCATGTAGTGCTTGTCGGATAGAACGGAGCCCAAACTGCTCAGTATGAACCTCTGACAAAGGCGTCCAGATAGCCTCTTCCACATCATCAGCAGCCTTAAGAGCCGTCTCGTCCACCACCTTACAGATAAAGAAGGCATCGAGTGTTGGGATATCAAAGTCGCTGTATCGATACTTATTCGGTAGTGAACAGAAGTAGTGTTTTTCCTTAATATCAAGGTTGGTCTCCTCCTTCACCTCACGTATCAATGCTTCGCCAATAGTTTCACCAATATCGCAGAAACCACCAGGAAGGTCTAAGGTGCCACGACCCGGCTCATATTTCCTACGTGTTACAAGCAGTTCACCTTCCTTATTGAGGATAAACGCAGCAACAGCAGAGCTTGGATTTAAGAAATACTCAAAGCCACAACTCTCGCAACGTTTGCTTTTTTCATTCTGTACCACAAAGTGTTTACTTCCACAAACAGGGCAATATCGAAACTTATCTAATACGTGCATCTTGAGATTGTATATTATTCTTATGTACTGAGGTTACTCTTTCAACAACGAGCCAAAAAGGATTTGTTAACAGTAATACGAAATCTTTAAAATTCGTTTACGCCTATCACCTTTTATCGTTTCTGCTTGCAAATATACTAAAAACTCTAAACATGTACTATTGAAATCGTATCTTTTTGTTAACTTTGCATCTATACGTACAAAATCACACGCTTTATTCCTCTTCCAACTCACTGTAACGTGCTGTTTGCTGTAACTCATCTACCGTGCAGAACAGCATAGAAAGGGAGAGAATAAACGAACAAAACAAATAAACAGAGTATAGTAATGAATTTAAGAAAATTTTTTCTCGTAATTGGGTTGACTACTGCTACGATGACAATGTCTGCTCAGAGCGTCTTTGACGTTAAACTCTATAATGGTAGGCCACCCTACAATAACGGTGACGAAAGCGACTCTGCAAAGGTACGTGTGTTCCTTCCAGCTGAGAAACAGGCTACTGGCCGTGCTATCGTCATCTGTCCTGGTGGTGCTTACGAGACCCTTTCCATGGAGAAAGAAGGCTACGATTGGGGCGAGTTCTTCCAAAACCAGGGTATTGCAGCCGTCGTATTGAAGTATCGTATGCCCCATGGTCAGCCAGAGGTACCGGTTTCTGATGCCGAACAAGCTATGAAGCTTGTACGCTTGAATGCAACAAGTTGGAAGATTAACCGTAACGACGTTGGTATCATGGGCTTCTCTGCAGGAGGCCACCTTGCGGCAACCATTGCTACAAGGAGTCAAGGTGAGGCTAAGCCAAACTTCCAGATTCTCTTCTATCCAGTTATCTCAATGATGGAAGGTTACGGACATGACAGAAGTCGTATGAACTTTCTTGGTAAGAACCCAAGCAAGCGTGATGAGAAGAAATACAGTGCTGACTTGAACGTAAGTCGTGTTACTCCACGCGCTTTCATCGCCCTCAGCGATGACGATGACACTGTTCCACCTGCTAATGGAGTAAATTATTACACCGAGTTATACCGCAACGACGTTCGTGGTTCACTCCATGTTTATCCTGGTGGTGGTCATGGTTGGGGCAGCAAGATAGGCTTCCGCTATCATGAGGAGATGATGATGGACTTGAAGGCATGGTTGAAGAGCTTCTAAAGCTGCTCTAAGCTTATCCTTCACAAAGGTAAATTCTATTTAACTCATTGGTCTCTGAACTGTTTACCTACTATATAACAAAGGGATGCACAGGCTGTGCATCCTTTTTCTTTGCCTTTAGTTTATCCTCTGAAGGTGATAGATACTCGAACTATCAAATGATCCGCACGTGTGGTGCTAAGCCTCCACACCATTGGTGTTAAGCCTCCGCACCATTGGTGTTAAGCCTCCGCACCATTGGTGCGGAGCACAAATATCTCCCTAATTCACGGCTAAAAAGAAGGCTTCCACAGGCTAAATACACCTTTATTGTTATGATACAGCAATAAAGACGTTTGCACTTTCTTCTCCAATAGTAACAAATCAAAAAGAGAGTCAAGTCAATCTTTCCCTAAAATCACACTAAGGAAAGAATTGACTTGACCCTCTATCATGCCATTAACACTTATAAGTTCTAAACGAACCAAGCAAAAGGCTATTTAGTATTCATCTATTTTCAGTTCTTTACGATAATCATTCAAACGTTTCATCAGCTGCTTTGTCACCTTCTCCGTACCCTTCTTTCCGTAGATATTATTCAACTCATCAGGGTCATTCTGCAGATCATAAAGCTCGTAATAGCTTACATCAGCATCATCGTTGAAGTAGTGTGTAGCATTCAAATACTTCAGACAGTTATACTCACTCGTACCCGGAATCTTCTGATACTTATTCTCCTCCACGGCACGCATACCGCCCTTACCATAGAAATAGATAAGTTTGTAGCGATCATTACGTACACCATCGTGCTTACGAACAAGGTGATAAGTAGGATAGTCGTAGTAATGATAATATAAATCCTTACGCCAGTTCTTTGGCTTATTACCTGCAAGCAGCGGCTGCAGTGGCTTACCTGTCATCTCCTTTGGCTGTTGTACACCGGCATAAGCAAGGAAAGTCGGTGCAAAGTCGATATTCTGTACCATATCAGTATTCTC
>ERZ773250.413-NODE-413-length-25580-cov-5.278942_pt1 | contig 25580 bp, 31 predicted proteins | sample MGYA00511258_ERZ773250 | MGnify/ENA primary metagenome ERZ773250 (study PRJEB29015, sample SAMEA2738164) | human oral metagenome | biome: human oral; feature: human-associated habitat; material: saliva | place: China | collected 2187 ... | reverse complement strand
CGGATTTATTTGCCAAGTTAGACATGATAGCAGGGAATGTGGATGTGGAGTTAATAGCTTCACGAGCCAATTCCAAATTATCGCCAAAGTTAGCACGAAGGCCTTCACGTTGCAATGCTTCACGTGCCAATTCAACTAAGGAATGTGCACGTAATTCGTTAGCCCCTGGTGCTGGTTCATCTACACGAATACCCGCCGCCATTAACACTGCGTCTTGTGCAGCTGCGCGGAATTTATCGGATTCGGATTCGCCCATTTTAACGGACACGCCCGCATTGCGTGCACGTAATTGGTCCATAACCATTTCACGTGCTTCGTCAACGGATTTGCCCAATACAATTGCTTCGTCTGCGCCTTCTACATCGAAGTCGCGGAACATAGCTGTAATTTCGGAAGTACGTTTACGTTCTTCTTCCATAGCTTTCGCCAATTCATCTTTTGTGATACCGCCTTCAACTGGAGCGGATTTCACTTCTGGAGTTTCAGTCAATTTTTCTTTTTCATCCATACCTTTTAGTTCCTCCTGTGTGTCAATACTTGTATGAATTTGAATATCATCTGCACTGCGCCCTACGCCGACCGTAGGGTCTGCAGGTACGGATACAATGCTGATTTCTAAAGGTTCCCAATCGGTGATGACGTATGCTGGACCGGTGAACCGGCCATTCGTGGATGTCGTACTATCATCTTCGAGCACCTCATATCGGTTAATAGCGTATCCTACGCTAACACCTTGAAGTGTTCCGGATTGGACTTTCTTAAATATGGCGTCAGATTGTTCATCTTCGTCAAAGCGTACTAGCGCTTTACCTCGATTATCTTCAATCCACACCTTTTCGATGTGCCCCACGACCGCATCACGATCATGGTTAAATAGCACAGTGCCTAAGCCATCGTTAAATCTATCAAGGTTGATACATTCTTCATCATGGCAAAGGATTTCATCGCCGAACCAACGGCCATATGGCGTTTCGGAGGAGAAGGAAAGTTCTACCGTCCGATTGTCGGAGTCGACTTGTTCAATCGTAGATTCTCGGCAATAGTTTCCCTGAACACTACGTTTTTCATTTTCGTCCATTGCTAGCCATCAGCTCCTTCCTGTGATTGGTGGACGTTATCGTCACTATCTGGGTCCATCAATGGTTGCAACTCGCTGGAATAATCTAGTAACACCCCAAGCTCCTTGGCTCTATCCTGTTCGAGTTTCCGTTGTTCAAGAACTTCTTCCCAATCACGCCCTGATGCTGCGCACACATCCTCAAGGGTTGTAAGGCCGGATTTGATAGCTTCCTTATTGGCGGACACTTCCTTAACTGGGTCTATCCATGACCAACCGGGCGCAAGCCAAGATACTTCCTGGTATTTGTCCTTATTCGCCAAGTAGTCAGATGGTAGTTCACCAGCTAGGTACAATGCGTCAATAAAGGCTTTCCAAATTGGCATGCAAAAGTGTGCGATAACAAATTCTTGCCATTGTCGGAAGGTCTTTTGATCCTCTAACAGATTTTGCCTTGCTGCTGAGAAGTTACCTGATATATTACGAGCTACGATATCCGCACTCATTCCTAGACCGGAGGATATTCTCCGTGTCTGAGTTGCCGAGTATTCACTCGCAGTTCCTGCATTACGTTTAGGGTCTGCAAACTCAATGGATTCACCAGGGCTAAGGTGTCTAACCATACCTGGTGCTAGTGTCATGTTAGGACGTCCCTTACTATCCCTTGGTAGCATCGCCGTTTGACGTGCTGAATTTTGAGACGTGATGAACGCGCTATAACATGCTGATACGCGGGCGGCGATTAGGTCTGCGTCCATGTACTCATCAATATCGTGGATACGTCGAAGGACTAAGGCCAGGTGGCTCATTCCTCGAAGCTGAGAGGTACGAGTCGGCTTGAATAATAAGAACGCCTGATTCGTAGTTAGCCGTAATGCGTCGAAACTGCGTAGCCCCATTGGATCGCTTTGATATACGTGATACGCAACTGGTCTCCCATATTCGTTAACCTCCACGCCGTTGATGATGTTATTCTTACCATGTTGTAGGCTAACCGCTCCGATGTTCTCCGCCTCAATCAATTGGATTGATAGTGGCAAGTACTCACCTTGTGCGGTTTTGTTGACAAGGATTTCACCGTCATACAACATCCGCCGTAGCGCGATAGACTGCAGTTCGTAAAAGTTAGACATCCCCCGGACGTCCGCATTTTCAGCCTCCGTCCATTTTGCCCAAGCCTTTTCAATTTTGTTGTTAAGGTTCGTATTTAACTTACCTTTACCGCTTCTTACCTTTGCCTGTGGCTTAATCCCAACGCCAATGACGTTACGGATCAGCGCTGTAACTACAGACTCAGCTAAGTCGCTGTTCATTTCAGCTGCACGAGCTCGACCTCGAATAAGGTCACGTGCACCGGTGGCCAACTGCTCGGCGGTACCATAAGCAGGTTGCCAGTCGCTACTCAATCGGTCCATTGACGCCGCATCATATTGGCGGATAGCCTCTCGTGCTGCGATACGATTAAGCGCCCTCTCAGGGCTAACCCAACCGATTACCTTATCTAAGATATTCATCGTCCACCCCATGTCACGTATGCATCACTTTGGAAGCCGTTCGCTTCCTCATGAACCCGTTGCATTAACGTTTGTTCACGTGCATATAACACGGGAAGGTCAATCGCTTTGAACCGCTTTCCACCAATTTGTAACTCGGAGTATCCTTTTGTTTCGATATCCTCAATCACTTGGCGGACACGTTCAAGTTGTTCATTTACATCGCTCATGGTTCACCTCCTATCTAAACCAATGGCCTGTGCTACCGATTCCACTTCCGTAATCCTCATAGGATGTTGTGTCTTCAGCTTCTTCGTAAGGCTCAGGCTCCATTAAATATTTAACGCCAGCAATATCTGCTACTGCTGCGTTGTAAGTACATGTATCAAGTAAATGGTTGACAGGATGGCTAGTAAGTGGTTTCCACTGCACTGTTACTGCCCCTGTTTTTACATTTCGATGTTCCTGCTTTTCCTCTGACCTTAGATGATCTGAGTACTCTTGCGGACAATCTTTATACAAATGGATCGTACCGTCCTCGTTTATTGGTCTTACCATTCTCGCGAATATGAAGTCTTTCCAATAATCTGTATTCAACACATATAGCTTTAATCCACCTACAACCCCTCTTTCTAAAGAAGTCATCGTGTATGGTGCTGTCATCGTAGTATGGTTTGAGGAGCCCTTAAGAGGGATACATACCTCTGGGAATCTTGAACAGAACTGATATACTTCGTCGGTTCTAAAGCCAGAGTCAATACCCGCTTTCATCACCTGCCGAGGCTCCCCATACTCTGATGGATACTCTCGATTAATGATGATTTCCTCTAAATCATCCCAAGTGCTTGCCTGTCCGTAATCAATTAGGTAAGACTTAACACCTGGGGCGTAGGCTCTTACTTCCCACCAGAAGTGGTCAAGCTGTACGTCTACGGAAGCGATAAGCAATACTGCTTTATCCGGCACAATACCGCACGGATATGTAGATTCCGTAAATTGCATATTCTGCGTACTCTTAGTTTTTGCGCTTCGCCAAGGCTCCGCTAGCCACGAATTAATGAAGTTCATTAATGAAGCAGGCGTACCTTTGGAATTCTTAAACTCATATGCAACGTCTCCGAACGTGACCCACGGCGAATATATCGACGATAAGTGATACGAAATTGAGCGGACTTTGCTTTGCGGTTTATTTGCTGCCCGCCATTCTCCATGTCTTAACATTTCCATTTTGTGCTTATCGTAAATATGTTCTCCGCAGTGTTCACATTCGTAATACGCTGTATCACGTATCATGTCCGCATTATCGTTGTGTTCGTCTGGCCATTTTATCTGCTTAAACTTGAGGGTTTGCGACACTCCGCAATGTGGACATGGCACGTAATACTGCCTGCGCTCATTTGCATTCATGAGCGCCTGCCAAATATTACCCGACTCAACGGTAGGTGTGGATACCATTACTATTTTCTTGTCCACGAACGTTTTGGTACGTTCCTTTGCAAGTTTTATTGGATCCGCTTCCTTGCCTGAAAAGGCGGGGTATTTGTCTATTTCGTCAAAGAATAGATACTTGATTGACCGGCTTGACAGGCTACTTGGTGAGTTAGCCCCAACTAGTACCATGTAGTTACCGTTGTTGAAATCCAGTTCTAGTAATTTACTATTCTCGTCAAAATTATCACTGATAGATTTAACCGATTTAATCATCGGTTGTACTCGCTTATCGCTAGCAAATTTAGCAATAGCGTCTGTTGGGTATACCATCATGACAGGTGATTGGGTTTGGTCTAATGCATACCCTATCATATTGAGCTCCGTTTCAGTCTTGCCTAGTTGTGCTCCAAAGCACAGTACAATTTGTTCAATCAAAGGGTCTGTGAATTTATCCATAGGTTCTTTTAGATAAGGCGTTCGATTGGTTCGCCACCTACCTGGCTCTGCGGATATATTTGTTAATACCCTGAAATTGTCGGCCCATTCTGATACAGTGTATCGTTCCGGTGGTTTAAGCGCGTCGAGCTCTTCCGCGAACCAATTAACTCTTGGCTCTGCTTTTACCGGTTTTGACTTCCGGCGTGTACTCGCCCTTGCGTGAGTAGCTTTCGAGGTAGTCTTCGGCAACTTCGCTCACCACCCTTTCCACTGTCGCTCGTTCTTCTGGATCCGTGAACTCACTCCCTACTCGTTTACCGAGTTTAATGAGCGAGGACTTTAATTCTAAAATACGAGCAGACCATTCTTTCGCCACGTCTGCACGGGATACATACTCCCCATTTAACACGTCGAGCATTTTTTTCTCACGAGCAGCGCGAGACTCTTTATAGTCCGCCTCTGCAATCAGTTTTCGTGTGGCCGCTGATTGGTCTTTAGATTTATCCCCCTTAGCTTGGCCAAGGTATACAAGAACTTCGCGGAGATTCCACCAACCTGTTGCAGCTTTAGGCATGCCCGATTTGTGGTGTCTCGAAATAATTTCAGGAGTCACTCGTAAAAGGTCACAAAGCTGAGCACTTGATACGAGTAAATCGCCTGCGTTATTAAATTTCACACGTGGTTTTTCACTTGCCATCTCGTCCTCTCCTTTCTGTCCTTTGGTAATCTACTTTCAACCGTGAAAAATCTCCTACACAGAGACAAATATCGCGCGGAGGCGACCAGCGGCCATTTTTCGCCCGCGGAGTACCTTTTCCAAATTTTCATTTTCTCAATTAGGTATTATCATTGATACTCAATAAGAAAAAGGGTAGACCTCAACTAAGTAAGGTCTACCCCGGGGCAGTGCAGCAGGCAGACATATTGTGCGGGCCAGACACTGCCTGCTATCTACTACATTTACATTATATTAAATTAAGAGTGTGCCATTCTATGCCATCTTTTCAAATTCAGTTATTGCTTTCTTGTGAAGTCTGTGAACTTGTCGCCACGAATACCCTAGTTCGACAGCTATCTGCTCCCATGGCAATGCATTAATGTATCTGAGATTCAGTACATCTCTGTATTGTCCGTCAGTTATTTGGTTAATGACATGCTTGACCTTGTTTCGAGAATCAATCAATTCACCCCATTCTCTGTTAAGCTCCTCCCTACATTCTTGTAAGTGCTTACTGATTCGTGGCATAGCATCTCCCGATTCACATATCTGTATAGCTTCTGAATGTAAATCTCGGTTAATCGCACTTAGCTGAATCTCTAACGCACGCATTCGCTGCTCAGTATGGCGGACAGCTTGTAGTTCTTCATTAGCCATCATATGCGATAATCCCCATATTTACTGATAATCATCTGTGCTCGTAGTAATCCGTCAATGTATCCGCTTTCACGAATTCTATCATCTAGCATAGATGATCTCAGTTGTCTATTACGGGCTCGTATGATGGCAAGACTTAAATCTGACTGTATGGCACCTACAATCACATCTGCCCTGCTTCTACGCTTCTGCATCCTTTACCTCCATACGTTCGACAATATCCTCGATGGCTTCTACCATATCCGCTTTGCATTGTTCGACAGCAGTAAACATCTCTTCGCACATGGCGTACGCATCATCACTCAGGTCATCATCTAATCTCTCGGCAACATTATCCTTGAGATTATCTACAACCTTAACTATATCCATGACAAGATGATACGTGTCATCTAGATAGTGCCCTTTGTTAATTAGTAGTCGCTCGACTTTTGTCATGCTCTTCCCTCTTTGCAATTTCCCGATTTAGATACCAACGGGCTTTTTTCAAATCCTTAATAGCATCGTCCTTATGTCCAGCTCGGGATACATACTTTACTACATTACCCAATCGATACCCTAGTTTCTTATCTTCGATGTAATCGATAACCTCGATATTCCCTTGTGTATAATGGCTTGGGTGGTTTATATCATCGCATTGACTAATTATGCGATTAGGGGATTTATCTGCTATAACTTTACCCATATGTATCCCAAATTGATTCGTTACTTTTCCTAAATGCCTAAGTCTTTCATCGGCTATACATCGCCCTAATTCCTCGCTAGCTGATAACTTAATAGGTGGCGGCGGGGGATTATTGGGTCTCTCATACAATCTACCTGGGGTTAGCTCATATATTGTCTTGTGTTTTCGATTATCAATGATATCCATAGCTTGAATAGTCGTGTAACACACTATTACCACGATGGCTCCGATTAATCCTGCCATTATAAATTGATCCAAATTAATCATCCTTTCTGTATTTATCAATTCTTGCTTTTAAACTTTGTAGCACATATTCCTGTGCTCGGTCTTTTTGGGCTAGTGCATCCATCATATCCTCATCACGAGTTCCCTCACATATTAGATGATGGATAATTACCTTCTCCATTTGACCTTGGCGATGTAACCGCTTATTAGCTTGTTGATATAACTCAAGACTCCAGTTTAACCCGAACCATATTACGTGGTTACCGCCGTCCTGTAAGTTAAGCCCGTATGCCGTACTAGCCGGATGTGCTAATAGAATATCAATCTCTCCAGCATTCCACGCTATCTCATCATCGGCACCTTTTAATTCACAGACTCTTAATTTAGTCTTAGCTAATGCTGCTTTTAACCGTTCACAGTCATGCTTGAAGTTATAAAACACTAATGCAGGCTTTCCGTTTAACTGTTCTACAAGTTCCATAAAAGCCTCAATCTTACAGCCATGTATCTCGTGAACGTTCCTATCGCCATCATATACGGCTCCATTCGCTAACTGTTGTAGCTTTGTGGATAATGCTGCTGCACTCAAAGCTGTGATATCTTCGCCGGCTTCAATCAACTCTAATACAGATGTGCGCTCCATATCTTCGTATGCCTTTTTAGCTTTTGAATCTAACTGCACATATTTAATATCGTTGATTACTGGAGGTAGCTCCAAATAGTCACTGGCTTTCATGGATATACATAACCCAGATATTGCCGCCATGATACTGTCATTTGAATCGGATTTAGGTTTATAGGAGTACACCATTTCGCGTGACCTCTGATCGGGCTCGAAATAGTAATCTCTAAATCCTGTGTACGTTTTTCCTAACGACTCACCTCTATCTAATAAATACACTTGCGCCCATAGGTCGATTAATCCGTTAGGGGCTGGCGTACCTGTTAACAGCACCATGCGCTTGATGTGGTTATGCATATAGGCTAATGACTTAAAACGCTTAGCTGTGTGGTTTTTAAAGGAACTAGATTCATCCACAACTACCATGTCAAACGGCCATGCATTCTTGTAGTAATCAACTAACCACGTTACATTCTCGCGATTAATAATGTAGATATCGGCAGGTGTGTTTAACGCCTTAATGCGCTTTGTCAGACTACCTAATACAGTAGATATCCTTAATATACCTACGCCGTCCCATTTTCGTGCTTCGCGTTGCCATGTAGCCTCCGCCACTTTCTTAGGCGCTATGATTAGCACTTTACGGATGGCAAATCTAGAGTACTTCAATTCGTATATGGCTGATAACGTGATAATCGTTTTCCCTAAACCCATATCCAGGAATAACCCTATCTTATCTTGATTAACGGTCTTGTCGATACAATATCGTTGATACGCATGCGAATTAAACTGCATTACGATTTCACCCCGAATTCTTCTGTGAATTGTTCCAGATAACCAGACACGGCATCATCACCTTTTAACACAAATACTTTTTGATTTAGCTTTTGAAGTTCACGGGCTTGGACACCCTGCAACCGCGAAAGTACGCCTTTGGACGTCTTCAACTCTACGAAATGAATAACGCCGTTCGGCCATATGACGATACGATCAGGCACACCGACATTACCAGGGGATACAAACTTATACGCTTTACCTCCCGAACGTTTGACGCCTGCAACTAATTTTCTCTCGATATCTTTTTCTAGCATTTCTCACCTCTGAAATTTTTAAACGTTAACATGTTTACATACGCGTATATGAGGGTTCAAATTAAGGCTGTAAAGGCGTATTTTTTTCTTAAAACTCTTTATTTTGATATTTACCAGTATATAATGTTAACATTGTTAACAAACATATATGAATATAGATAAATACTGACTTTATGCGTTAACAAGGTACGTTAACATTCTCCGAATTCGTTAACATTCTAATGTTAACAAAAATACTGAGAATGTTAACGCTTAATTGAGAATGTTAACGCTATAATTTCAGTTTTGACTCGTTGATTCTGAACCCTCTTTGATGCCCATATTCACCAAATCTCATCAACTGACTTCCGCCCATTGTATATGGGGAGTCCGCCAGTATTTGATTAATTTCCCTGGTCTCAATCTTCTTCATGCGACTTGGATCGTTACCAAAACACTCCCACCATACCTCTGCCGCGCAAATACGGTCACGATATACTAACTCTTGACCCTCGGCGGGTTTAGCATTCATGCTAAGATACGTCCTCCTGGCGCTCCGACTCATCACATTCCAATTTAAAGGCACCTTGATTAATAAAAACTCATTAATCAGTCCTGCTTTGGTATTTGATTCCATGTGCGCCTCTCTAGCCGCGTCAGCCAGTTTTAGTACGTTCGGGTCATCCTCGATAATGAGGCTTTCCCCACTTTTATACCGATACAAAGCCTCCGCCCATAACTGGTCAACTTCTCCCGGAAGATTAACAAATATATTCTTTCGTGGAGTCGTCATCTCAAGATCAATAGGCCAAAATCGGCGATTACCTGTAATATCTTTTAGGAATTCATATTGATTAGTGCTACCAAAGAACACACACTGCCGTGGATACTCTTGCGTACGTCGGCCATAGGCTTGACGAAATACATCTACTTGACGGCTTAGGAATTGCTTGGATGCATTTTCTTCAGCCCTCGAATACCCAGCCATTTCACCGGCTTCTATGATCCATTTACCTTGAATGCCTTCTGCAGCTTCCTTACCCTCAAAGGTATTTAAGCCATCAGCGTACCACTTCTTGCCCATCGTGCGGATAAGAGTACTTTTACCGATACCCTGACCACCGATAAGAATTGGCATTGTATCATACTTGCATCCAGGCTCAAACGCTCGCGCTACTGCCGCCGTAAATGACTTTCTAGCGGCTGCACGGGTATACACATTATCCTCAGCCCCTAAGTAGTCGATGAATATGGTATCTAATCGGGCAATGCCATCCCAGGATAACCCGTTAAGGTAATCTAGTACTTCATTAAATCCATTTTGCTCAGCGCACATAATGAGGGCATCCATGATTTTATCTTTTCCGGTGATATCATACTTATTTTCTAGGTACCACCGTAAGCCCGCATCATCTGCGTCTGTCCATATGCGAAGTCCTGGTGTTGGGTTCCATGGTAGGGCCCCTTTTGCCACGTATCTCGAACCAAATCTATCATAGGCAAGTCTACCGACAAGCGCCGGATCATGGTGCATGATTTTAAGCATGTTATCTAGCGTGTTCTTAGGTCGACCATTCTCGTCGTACTTTAAAGTCGAACTTTTCATCCAGTCGACGTTCGTTAACGCATTAGGGTCGAAGTCGGATGTCTCAGCGTGAGCCGATACATCCGTGATAATATCAGCAAATACATTTGATGCCGATTCTCGGGCACGGGCCATGTTAAGTTCATTAACGACTACCGTATCTTGCATAGCTAGTTTAGACATAGCCATGTAAGATGGCAGCTTATGCCCGGGTGTCCCATCCTTAGCAGTCTCGTCTAAGCTGTGGAACTTATGCAGCCGGATAAGGTCAAAGGCATTAACCAGTTGACCACTGCACGGGTCAGTATTATGGTGACTGAACAGGAATGTATCGTCATCATAGATAACTGCCCCTGCTACCGTTGAGCCAGTAACGAACGTTAAACGGTCCTCGCTGCCCTCAACATCAACATATGCATGAGGTATGAATTTATCAATCGCCTCACGGATGCCGTATATCCTACAAAAAGCACCTACGATACCTGGCTTTTCTCTCGGATCAGCTTGCTTTGCAAGTAGCTGCTTTTCATGCTGCGATGCTTCCTTACCTGGTACTTGTGGCCAAGAACGTACATCTCGCCAATCAGTGTATTGGCCGAGCATACCATCAGTAGATAAGAATGCCTTATCGCCTACATAATATACATATTGCGCATCGTTTGGGCATGATGGCCAATACATGAGCCGAGAAGCTTCGAACGTAGTTCCATCCATCATACCAATGCCGATGAGCTCCGCCAGCTTACGAGCAATAGGCTCATACTCATCAGGTGTCATCGTTCTATCAGTAGGGACGATAACACGTAGCCGTGGACGATGCACCGTATGAGAACGGGTTGAGTAGATGACATAAGCCATGCCTAGGCTGTCAATCGTGCGGGCGACGTTCTCAGTTTCCCCAGGCGATATGGCATCCATATCGAGGGTAATCAGATCACGCCCAGACACGTTAATAGCTTTACGCTGTAGACCGTTTAACGTACCACCAACAAAACCACCTATGTCTTTTAACTTGCTTTTCTCAGATTTTGGTAATCTGTGGTACTCGTCTACGGTTTCTGTTGTACGAACGGGGATTTTGAGGCGTTCACAAAACTCGGACCACAGCATCTCCGTACGGGTCCATTGCTTTGATGTGCGACTCGCACCGATACTGATGGTAATCAGTTTATCGTTTTGCAAGTGTATCCCCTCCTAATCTTTCATATAATAGTCGTTAGTAAATCCTGCGGATGATAATAGCAGCCCGTCTGCCCAAGGTATGGCGATTGAGAATATAGCATTAACATCATTTAACGTAGATTCTGCATTCTCCTTGTTGATTTCAAGTACAGCTTCATCATGGATGTGCATGATAATTTGATATCCTACATCCTCCAATCGGCGCAGTGTCAATGCTAAGCAATCTCGGGCGACTGCTTGTGTGATGTTTTCGACTAATTTGCCTCCATAGGTGCTTTCAGTAACCCATGCAGCATTTACCTTAGTCTTAAAATGTACAGCATCCTTACCGAACGCATTTTGCTTAATGCTTGGGCTAGGATAAAATAGCTTACGTCCACTCGGTAACTCAATCGTCATATAACGGTAACCGTATATTGGATCAATTTCCAAACGGAACATAATGCCGTGGTCAAGGCCTATAGGATTCCCGGTAGTAACGGTGTACACGGCCGCATTCTCAACGGCATACCATAAATCTCTTATTCTAGGCGATGCGTTGCGCCATAAATTTACGATTTCAGGTAATTCCTCCTCGTGGAGTCCCATGTCAAGAGCGCCCATGGCTTTTAATGCATTCACTCCGCCTTGATAGCCGAGTGCCAATTCAGCGACTTTACCTTTTTGTCTAAGGTGCCCATTCTCGCCATGTTTAACAACGGGAACACCAAACATCGATGATGCGGAAGCACAGTATATGTCTCCGCCCTCAGCGAATACTCGCTGCCGCCAATGTTCTCCCGATAACCAAGCAATAACACGAGCCTCAATGGCCGAGAAGTCTGCCACACATAATGTATTGTCCTTTTCAGCAATAATCGAGGTACGAATTAATTGAGATAGCGTATCCGATACATCACCGTATAGAAGTTCTAATCCTTGACGGTTTTTGGTCTTAACGAGATGCCGAGCCGTGTCAAGGTTCTCGATGTAATTTCTTGGCAGGTTTTGCACCTGGATAAGACGACCCGCCCAGCGTCCGGTACGGTTAGCGCCGTAGAATTGCAATGTTCCTCTGAGACGAAGATCAGCGCCCATAGCACCATCCATCATGGTGTATTTAGATACCGATGACTTAGCTAGCTTTTTACGAATCATGAGTACTTTTGCGGCAACGTCATCAGCATCCATCAGAGCATCAGCCACAGTGTCCTTAGTTAACTTTTCAAGACTGACATTAGTATTATTGTTTAGCCAATCAAGTAATTGATTCCGGCTGTTAGGGTTGCTAAGTCCTGTAATTAGGTAAGCCTCATTCATCAACATTTCTCGATTTTCCTCATCAATGTATAGTGCACCCTCAACCAATTCATGATCGATGCGCACCCCTCTACTATTGATTTGAATATCAAGATACCAATCTTTCCACGTATCATCAGGTACAGGGAAAGAGGCTAATCTGTGATAACATTCCATCTCAGTCACAACGTCCTGGCGGTTATACTCAATGAATGCATTCCATTTATCCGTATCATGTCTAGGTAGATTACGGGTACGTCCCCCATTACGTTTAGTAGGCTTGCATGGTGTACAAAAGTACTTGATAAGTGCTTTGCCGGATGTGTCCTTTTTCTTATCCTGAGGTAACCCCAGGGCCTTGCCGAGTAAGGCTAGGCCCATAGGATATCCTAAGTAGGCACCGTGAATCATCGTGCACTGCCACTGATCAACAGATGTGAGTAACCCTGCACGGTTTAGACACGTAATTTCAAATTGTGCATTGTAAGCATGCTTGATTACATCTGGACTTAATAAATCACGAATTACACTGTCAGGAATTACTCCTCCCTGCGCTAAATCTACAACTTCAACAGGACCAAAGTCGTAGGAATACGCAAATAGTAATATAGCGAAATCAGGCGATTCAGTGTATTTGTACACGCCGAATGAGATATCAGTTGATGAATATGATTCTATATCAATACTTAGATGCCTCATATCAGGCACCTATTAGTAAGGTTGACCAGTTACAGGGTTAATCCCTACAGGAGCTTGCTGTACAGGTTGCTGAGGTGTCGTAGCATATGCCGGTTGTACATAACCTTGTTGAGGTGCTTGTTGTTGCACAGGTTGACCTGCTGCTACTGGAGCACCGGTATAAACATTAGCTGCGCTACCTTGAGGTGCACCAAATACAGAGGATGCTGCAACAGGCATGCTACCCAACGCTTCACCATCGCGTACTTTTTGAACAGGACCTAAACCGCATCCGATACCAGTGGATTGATTGGAGTAGAAGAAGAATCGAACGAGTACATTGACATACATGCCGGAGTATACTTGTGTAGGATTTGTGAGAGGATTACCTTGAAGATCTACTACTTCAACTTTATAGCTAGCATCTTGCGCTGCTGTAAATACCCAATGACCTTTACATTCAGGACCAAACTCTTTACCGGATTGTGTGTAGCCATCACCATCATGAATTGGTACTTTAGGCTGTGCTGGAACACGTGCACCGAATTTTGTACGTGCGGCTTGAATGGCAGCTTCGATAGCATTCATAAGTGCTTGATGTTGAGCTACATCAGTTTTAGGTAATAGAATAGTAGCTGAATATCTAGGTTTAGCACCAGGCTGTGTGGAATTAGCCCAAGGTTCTAATAGGTGACAATAGGATACACGAACATTTTGCAATAATACTTCAGTTGGTTGTGGAACGAATGACATAATTAATTACCTCCATTATTATCATTAGATACATTAAATATTTGCGCCGCAGTAGGTTGATTGGTAATCCGAGGGCGCTTATCGGATTCCTCAACTAGGGTAGGCTTGCCTGCTTTCTTAACTATCATGTCGCCTACCATATCATTAAATTGGGTCTTACCGATGGTCTTTTCCATCTGTGCCAATGTTAATGTCTTACGTTCATACAGAATGCTTTCATCAATACCTGCTTTGATTAAAGTATCAATAGCAGCATCAGTGTCTTGAAAGGCTCGACTACCACGACCCTCTACAGCTTTCCAGCCCGGAACTGTCACCCCATTAAGAGATTCAGTGAGTGCGTAGTCTTTCATATCTTCAAGCCATGCAGCGACGTCTTTACCTCGACGAAGATATTCGCCGAGTTCTGTCATCGAGATAAGTCGAGGATCATGATTAGAAACTAGCGCACTGTGCAATGAGTCGTTTGCATCATATCGGGCTTTGCACTGTTGTTTTGCCCTGCAGAATCTGCACCAGTCACCGGGTTCAAATTTACCGTTACCAGACATAGCCTCATCTGCGCGAGGTTTGACAAAGGCATTACCCCAATCCAGCAGTTCTGCCGTAGGGATTTCCCATTCGCTGATATTATTAACACGGGGCTGCACGATAGTCATTTTGACCGTATTGAACATATAGAGTAATCTATACGCATCAATCGCACCGAGGGCATATAACATCATTTGCGGATTGTGTTCCGCATCAACGACTACCCCTTTTCCGTGCTTATAATCAACGATGTGCAAGGTGTCGCCGGATAGAATAATACAGTCAGCCGTGCCGAATCCATCGGGCACATAGCGGCTAAAATCAACGCGTTTTTCAATAGCCACTACAGGAGTTGCCGTGCAAGCTAACATAACGCCTTTGATATATTCGAGGTATGTTTCCGAGGTATCGTCCATTTCTGGTTGCCACAACTCATCCTTTTTGATTTTATTGAATTTACGAGTGTATGTGGATTTCGCCATGGCCGTTGTATACTTCTGTAGTTTTAGCTCACACAGTTCGTGTGCCAGGGTTCCTTCCTTTGCATACACAGATGTGCTATCGGGAAAGTTCTCCTCTAGGAGAGGGGCGGCTGTACAATGCAGCCACCGGTGTGCCCCCGATGCGTTTAATAATGCATGTGATCGAGGTGCCATTAGATTCTTGCCCCCAATCCTCTAATTGCATTTACTAATTCAGGGTATCTCTCCTCAGGTACTTGACCCAAGTATTGAACACCGAATTGTGTCATTAATTGTTGCAATTCTATAGCTTTCCCTGCATCAAGTAATGGTGCAAGCGCCGCTTGAATTTCAGGCAATGTATACTTCTTAACTTCTTGAGATACCGGAGCAGTAACAGGTGTTTGCACAGGTGCGGTAACAGTTTGTACCGGGGCATCAGTTGCCACGTTGACAGTTGGTGCTGTAACAGCTACTTGAGTAGGAGTAACTTGTACAGCTGCATTAGGTACCGTCATGGATACAGAGTTTGGTTGCAAAGCTACTGTTGTAGTAGGTACACCTTGAATTGTAGCTTGCGGTGCAATATTAGATACATCCATAGAAGGTGCCTCTACTACAGATACTACTGTGTCGACTATACCAGGGGCTTTATCATCCATAGCTCTATCGTTATCTACAAAACTTCTAAATTGAGATAGCACAGCTTTTAGTTGATTATATACATCTAGTACATTAACTCCTTGAACTTCAACTTTAATCATTGTTTAACTCCTCCTGAATATTAATAATTGATTGGTTATAATACGATTCTTTTAGCTCGAACCCTAAAGCCCTACGGCCCATACGAAGTGCCATAACTGGGACCGTACCAATACCAGCAAATGGATCAAGTACGATATCATTTGGATTACTCCACAATTCTATGCATCGAGCCACCGTATCTAGCTGCAGCGGGCAAATATGACGTTCGTCCTTATTGTCACGAGCTGCTTTATAATTCAGCGTATGCGTTTGTCGTATGTCAGCCCATACAGGATTAGCGTATCGTCGCCATACCTGGTGGCTATACATAGGCTCCGTATTGTATTTTTGCTTTTTATCAAACAAATCTGGATTGGGTGCAGGTCGATCAATTCCTTTGATTCCCTCAGGTTCCTCTTGACCGAAAAACTGGGTAAACCCTTCCGGGTGTGCGATGGGCTCCGGATTGTCACCAGGTTTACGCAATGTCACGATGTAATCAGGCGCTCCCATACGGCACATGGCAGAATCTTTTACAATTTGCTTATGTAAAAGCCCTAAAGCCTTTGTCCGAGTAGCCTCAATGAGAGGGTCTTTCCAAATCGTGACTCGGGAATGCATCACGAATCCAGCATCCTGAAAGGCTCGAATAATGTCACCAGGAAAGTCTTTCATTCCGATAACACCGTCCCTGGATTTCGTGAGTGGTAAATCCATACAATGAACTGATACTAATCGCCCAGGCATTATTACACGATGTAATTCAGTAATTAAATACTTGAAGTGCTGCCAAAACTCGCTATCAGTAGATGAGTTGCCCATATCCCTATCAGAATTAGAGTAAACATACAAGCTACTAAATGGAGGGCTAAATATAGAGTAATGAATGCTATCATCAGGTAGCCCTTTCAGCACTTCTACTGAGTCGCCATTATATATTGCAAATCGGGACTCAATTAACTGATTTAGCACGTTCACGTTGTAGGTCCTCCTTTGCTTTCTTATTTAGCGCTTGCAGCGTTGCGACTCCAGCAAGAGCGGCTATACATTTATTCATGCCTGCATCAACAGCTAATTTAGTTAATTTGGCTGCTTTTAACTCATTGATGTGAATGACTCTTATGTTATGAGCCTTAGCGTAAGCTAGCTCTAAATTGCACCCAGTTGAGTTCTCCCAGCCGTTGCACATTATGATTGCGTCACAACCACTTAGAAGGTCAATGCACCAGCTTATGCCAGTATCATAATCGACCTTATCGTACAGATGCCCCAATATATGAATAGGTGATAGGAATATGTTATGCGTATCACTGCCAAAAGGTTCTTTTATTGGAAATACGCCCATATCGTCCTGCAGCCACTTTAATACAGAGTCAGCATTCTTTTTATTTTTAGCCAATCCTCCGAATGGATGGCTAACGTAAATTTTAGTCATATAACAGCCCTCATTTCTGCCCAGTTAGGTAATACCATCGGCACACACGGATTGTATTCCGTTGATTCCCGTCTAGTTTTAGATAATTCAGTACGAACAGCGTCACGGGTTAGCGCAATCATAGCGTCCCTCATTTTTATAGCATCCGCTTCCTTACGTTCGATGTTTGCTTTAACCGCGCCCTCCTTTTCGGAGATTACGATATATGCGTTCACCTCATGCTTCTGGCCAAATCGCCAGCATCGACGAAGCGCTTGATAATACTGCTCGTAGCTATCAGATAGCCCAACAAATATCATATTGTGGCAGTTTTGCCAGTTCATTCCGAATCCAGCGATACTTGGTTTTGTCACCAAGCATTTTAGGAATCCAGAACCAAAACCTAACATCATGCCTTGCTTTCGAGTTGCCTTATCACTACCTTTAACATCCTCTGCTAGATCAATCATTTCTTTCAGAGTAGTCGATTCATCGTTAAGGTCACACCACACTAGCCATTGCTCATTAGATGCATTGACTAAATCAGCTGCAGCCCTACATCTTGATTCAAGAGATGCCTTGCGAGCTCTGCGGCGTTCCAGTAATGATAAAGTAGGGACATCTTCACCTGTTTTATCAACGACAATTTCATGCACATGTAACTCAGGTAACTCATATCCATCATCGTCGTATCCCAGAGATGCTGGGTTATCTAGCACAACCGCCCATGATGCCATCCACTCCCAAAAGGTATTTTCTGCATGCCCTTTCAATCGCCATTTAGCGGTATCACTACCATCATGCGTGAAATACATGGATAACATCTCATTACGACTCATGATGCCGAGGAACTCTGCGTGATTGCCAAGCTCCATATAGTCATTCGGTGCAGGCGTTGCCGTACAAGCCAATCGATATGGCGTATTACTGAATCGATTTATTAAATCCGTACGTACTTTACCAGTGAATGATTTTAGGATACTTGATTCATCCAACACGACACCTATTAGATTGTCGGTGTTAAAGCGTCCTAGTTTCTCGTAATTTGTAATATTAACGCCTGGCACAATATCATCATCAGATTCGCATATAGTCACAGGAATATCGAAACGTTCACCCTCGGACTGTGTTTGAGCGGCCACAGCTAGCGGTGCTAATATGAGTACTGATCCACCCGTGTGTAGATAAATCTCATGCGCCCAGGACAATTGCATTAAAGTTTTACCTAGACCGCAATCTGCAAATATGGCAGCTTTACCTTTTGCCAAGGCCCATTTAACAATATCTCGTTGAAAGTCAAAAAGATGTTTGTTTAGCATATTCGCATCAATAACAAATCCATGAGATTCTGACATTTTAGACTTTGAGTTGATGAAAGCGTTATAATTCATCGACAGACGCCTTTACAGATTCATACTCAGTAAGTAATGCCGAGAATTCTGGATTATCTTTTGCAAGTAATCGATACATAGTCAAGCGCTCAGCGTTCTTAGCCTTTTGTTCGAGTTTCTTTTCTATGTCCTCCAACTTAGATCGATCGCTTTCGCGTTTATCACATTTAGAAGTATCGATAACTGCAATGACCTGTTTGACTACATTTCCTTTGAAACCTTGCATCCGAACAGTATCAAGGTCTTTTGCCTTTTTCAAAACACGAGCAATGCCTAAGCCGTTTCTTGATTTAACAACCACCCAATCACCAGCACCAATGTTATCGATTGGAACGTTTGTATCGGATTCGTAATATCTAAACCAAAATTCATCTGGGCTATGCATCGGTGTGTTATTTTGCCAGTAATAATCACTGGTATCGTAAGTAACTAATAGGAATTCCATAATATGTCCTTTCTGTGGTATACTTTAAATGGATATTTTTCTAATTTGAGCTTGTTGATGTTGCTGCATCATCAGGCTCATTTTTCATGCCCAAATCCTCACATTCATCAGGAATGCAATAATCTCGCTTTGGACAGGTACTACAATTTCGCAATTTAATCACCACCTTTCAAAGCGCTTAAATCAAGCACCATCTCCGGCTGCCTATTTTCCCATGTGTAATAATCTAGGCCAGCTTCTCTTAACGCATCTGCAGCAGCACGTCCGGTTTGAGCTTCATCAATAATTCTGTAAGCGCTTTGTCTGGCGTTGCGTACTTTTGATAGCCGTTCCACGAATGGCTTTAAGAGTTCACAAATAGTAGCCCATTCTTTTGGCGGCTTATGATAGCAACTTTTACATTGACTAATCATACGATCTATTAAAAATTCCGAAGCCGGCATACTATACAAAACGCTATCACCAAACCCTACTCGCTTAATCTCTTTAGCCGCTTTCCGGGCTTCAGATAAAGCTTCTTCCAGACGTTTAAAAGCATCTAGCGACTTAATTTCTTTAGTCAATAAATCTTCGTATTCTTCTTTAATTGCATCGGTTTTATCAAGACTGACACGATATACGAAGTCCCTTACCTTTTGCTTACTGATATATGGTTTTGCCATTTTTCTTTCTCCTTTTAGTCGTAATATGGATTACGGCAATATTCGCCGCATTTTCTTACTCGCGGGATGTAATATGTAACATCCTCCTGCTCTTCGGCATCCATTACAGCTTTATCTTTGTAAAAGCCGTATAGGGATATAACCAGTCCGATTAACGATTGCAATATGAACTGTTCCCATCCAATTTGGTCGAGTTCTAAGGCTCCCATAGAACCTGCGACCAAAAACGTGCCAATTAACATATAACCCATAAATTGATCTCCTTTATAACATCGTCATCTGCGTCAATCCATGTCATGATTAGTTCCTCCTAATGAATTCCAGCGGATTTAAATTCCGCATCAACTACTTTCACATCCCAGCCTAAAGAATGGATAAGGAATGTCCTAAACCCCTCTTTATCGATGACAAAGCTACGGGATTTCTTACCTGGCGACTGCCAGGCGTAGGCAAATGGAAATCTATCTCTTGCGATGCCCTCTCGGATAGCCGTTAGGCTAACACCAAGGACAGTCGACATTTGAGCGACCGAAATCACTTTTCTAATCATGTGCACTGCCCCTCCTTTCATATAACTTTTAAAATCATTCTGATTTCTTGGCCTACTTGTAAACGATCTTTAAAAGTATCTTGATTACGGAAATCATCCATGTAAACTTCTAGCATCTCTCGGTATATAGCTGCTTTGAAGCTTTCTGGCTTTTCCACATCTTCTCGATACGGCTTTAAAATCGTAACCGGCTTACCGAATTCATAGTCGATAAGGCCTCTAGCCTTTAGCCGAGCTTTCATGGTTCTAATCTTACCGTTCGGCCATCCAAGGAAATTTTCCATTTCCTCGTTAGTCTGTAACCCGCTATCACGATAGGCGTTATACAGAATTTCCATATCTGTCATTTACTGCCCCTCCTATTTTTTATATCAATACTAAATTTCGTATTCAGGAGGTAAAAAAAAGTTCATCAATCGGCATATCTGTTTGTAAAGCTTCCTGCACGTCTTTACATTCGTTTAATGTCAATGGGTACTTCCCATTTAACTTATCTAAAATTGTTGCGTATCTCGCGCCTAATTTTTCAGCGAGCATCTTTTTAGACCAGCCTTTTCTTGCCAACTCTGCATTTAAGTTAGGGTACATATTCTCACCTCTTTTCTTATGTAATATTAAATTTTATATCAGTAATCCGATATTTCGTATCACCTCATGTCTGTAGTATAATACGAGATTTCGTATTTGTCTAATAAACTTTCGTTTAAATACGTTTAATAGCAATTTAAATATGTTATTTCGTATTTATATATTGAAATTTCGTATTTTTGTATGCTATTATATATGTAAGTTATAAATAGGAGTAATACACTATGACTAGAGAAGAATATTTAAAGCAACTTATACTTGAAGATTCAGGCACAGTAAAGGACTTTGCTCAAAAAATTGACATGCCTTACACCACATTACACTCCATATTGAAAAACGTAGGTGGTGCTGCAATCGATAAAATTATTAAAATTTGTAACGGGCTTGGTATTACGGCAGACGATTTGGCTAATATAGGGGAGCCATACACCAAAGGCTACTACACAGACCGAGAAGCCGCTGAGTTCGCCGAGTACCTACGCACACGACCGGGAGCTCGTATGCTCTTCTCTGCCGCTAAAGATATAAGTAAGGAGGAAATGGAAGAAACAGTCAAATACATTGAATTCTTAAAATCCAAGCATAAGTAATACACACAAGGGAGAGTGGTAGTATTGGTTATTAACCTTATTTATTGTGACTTACCAAATGCTAAAGCAGTTTCTGAGGAATCAGAAGATGTAGATACTCATAATATCTACATAAATAAAAACCTCCCTCATGATCGTATGAGGGAGGAAATAAAACATGAGCTAAGTCATATTATTCGTGATGACTTTTATGTTGATCATCATGTTAATTTAGTCGAGCGTATGGTTAGACTATCTCAACTTGAAGATGGCGACCTTAACGGAATCGACTTTTATCATCATATTATTTAACACAGGGAGATATAAAAATGAAATTGCGTAAATTATTGCCTTTAATGGTTATGTTCAGCCTATCTGTAAGTACTTCTTTTGCCGCACAGTTTATCGATGTAACTTCGGATACATACAATCAAATATGGAGTGCTGGCCAGTCATACAAGACGGACCGCAAATTAGAAAATCCTGTCAATTACGGTGTTGAACTTCGGAGTGGCGCAGGAGGTGCGGCCGTATTAGTTACACCTGGCACAATCGCAAAGTACATTGCTTACTCTAAAGACGAGCGCCTAATATTTCCTGGAGAAGCATTTAAGAGCGCAGTAGTAAATAGCAATGACTATGTATATATTGCCACTTATGCAATGCATCTTAAGAACCCATTAGCCGGTACTGTAGCTCAACAAGTGCCATCACAGCGATTACTTATTGAAAAAGACGGTAAGTATATTATGCCTGAACAGATGAACTCAGTTATTTATGAAGCAATGCCACATAGCTATGCTATCGAGTATTACGCTTTTCCTAAAAATGTAGTGCTTAATGCACCGTATACAATTAAGTTTATCAATGGTAATGGTGATAAAATAGAAATCCCTATTACTGCTGAAAAGATAGCAGATATCATCGATAAAGAAAATAACTTAGTATATAAGACTAATTAACTAAAAAAAATAAGCCCTCACCGCAGTGAGGGCTATTAAAAACTTCATACCTTAGAGGCACTCTATTTTTACTCCACCATCATTATAGCATACCTCTAAGGCTAATCACTATACCAAGGAGGATATATTATGGCCATGAAACGTGCCAACGGAACAGGATCTGTATATAAGATGAAACACAAGGCTTTGCGTAAGCCATATCGAGCCGTGGTGACCCTTGGGTATAACTCTGAGGGTAAACCCTTGCGAAAATCGATAGGCACCTTTGCGACGCAAAAAGAAGCGTATAATGCCCTATCGGCTTATGACGCTAACGCCCCGCAATACGAGACCAAGGATACAACCTTTGGCCAATGTTGGGAATGGATGATCGAAGATAAGATGCGCAAAGGGGTACAACTAGACAAAGGCGGTTACCCTCACAATAAAAAGAAAATGCTACATCTTATGAATATCCCCATTAAAAATATTAGATTAGCCCATCTACAAGCAATTATTGATGATCATAGCCACATGAGCGGGCCTGCGTTAGCACAGATTAAAACAGCCATGAACGGATGTTTTCTGGCAGCCATACGAAATGACATTGTTGACAAAAACTACGCTAGCCTAGTCACGTTGCCCGCAAAAGAAAAGTCAACTTTACATAAGCCATTTTTACCGGCAGAGATTTATGATTTATGGCAATTATCGAATACAGATGAATATGCAAGAATCATGTTATGCTTAATATACACAGGCATGCGACCTGGCGAAATTAAGTCAATAAAATTTGCTGATGTGCATATAAAGGAACGCTATATGATTGGCGGTATTAAAACGGATGCGAGTAAAAACCGCATCATACCGATAGCCAATTGTATTATGCCATTTATAAGAAAATGGTACAGCACTAGTCGATTCGAGCACGGAGAGTATATGCTTCCGGCATCCACGCCTAAAAACATACAAATGGCACTCAGCCGGTATTTAAAAATGAAAGTACCAGGACATTTGCCCCATGACGGGAGACATACATTCGCCACTCTTCTTACACAGATAGGTACGTCCGATGCTATGACAAAAACGCTAATGGGGCATTCGCATAAAGATGTTACAAATCAAGTGTATATTCATAGAGACGTCGATGAATTGATATCCGTTGTTAACCAAATACCGCATGGCGAGGCGATATTATCTGTGAAGGATGTTATCAAAAGGCATGAAGGTTGAGCAACGGTTGAGCAACCGATTAAATTTCAAAGAATTTTAGCCGATTTATAAAACGAAGAACCCAGTAAACATCGATGTCTACTGGGTTCTTTAAATGAAATTCTATATATCCCTTACATATGAATCATATTATAAAAGCATTGATAATTCAACAACTATTTGCGTTTTAGTGCGACAAAAGTTGAGCAACAGTTGAGCAACCGTTACAAATTTTACAGAGATTTAGAGGTCTAATGATCGTCTGACACGCTTTTTATTACACTACTTAAAGCGGATTCTTTTCCGTATAACCTTTCCATACCTTGCCGTGTAACTAGCCACATTTTCCCAGACTTCTTAAACTCGCCCTCTTTAAATCCATTCTTTACACGACCTCTACAATTCTGTTTCAATGAATCAGCAGTAACATTCCAACGTTCTGCCGCCTCTTGCGTTGTCATGATATCATCTAGTTCAAATTTCAATTTCATCACCTTCTAACTAAACGTTTAACAGCCAGTATCAAAATAATAATAGTTGCTATATTAATCAACCATTCTAAATATTGCATAATTCACCTCGTTGATTTACAATGATGTCGAGAAGGTGGCGGGGCTTTCACCCGCCTGCTTTTTACTCTTTGCTAACAAGTTTTAGTATTGCTAGTGCCAGTACCAGTGGCGTTAACGCATTTGCTAAGCTTGTTAGCTTTTCTATTATATCCACTATCATCACCTCCTTACAATTATATTATACCCTATATCGTGTATATAATCAAGTATTTATTTTGTTTTTTTTACAAACAAAAATAGAGCCTACCAACATAGATTTAATCTAGGTTAGTAGGCTCTTTTATTATAGTTGCGCGTATCCACCATTACGCGCTATGGAGATGTATGGATCACCTCTCATTCATCGATGAATCACTACTCCGATTATTGCTCCCGCTCCCACCATCTGAGATAGGTTGCGTTGCATCCGTAAGCGTTTGATTGTTCGATTGTCTTTCTCTATTTGCCCTTTCAATTCGGTCAATGAGTTCTGCATTTCGGACAAGGTAACTTCTTGCTTCATGGACAGCATTTTGGCTTTCATCAATTCGGTTTCCAATGTCGATATTGTATTGTGTGCTTCGTTCAATTCTTCCTTTTGCTTCATGACTAAGCTCTGTGCTTCTGTCAATGGAACGTTGGACGCTTCGATTAAGTTCAAGGCTTTCTCGTTGTTGCTTTTCAATTCGTTCCACTGTGTTAAGGGAATCGTTATAGTTGGTTCCTCTTGGCTCATGGAAGATGTACCAGCAGCAAAAGACGGAGAGGAGCACAATACCACCGATAACAGCATGGCGGTAACTAAGGCTATTAAATAAAACTTTGATTTTGTCATACATTATACCCCTCCTGCGTAGTCTGTAATTCCCCTAGCAATGGCACGAACGATAGTATCTAAATCATTAGATAACATAGCATGATCTTCTTCATTATCAATGAACGCCATTTCTACTAATACAGCAGTTGCATCAGTACCATTTAATACCCACAAATCGGTACGTTGCTTTACACCACGGTCTACAGTATCAATACTGCGGATAATTTGTGATTGGATGTCGCCTGCTAAGCGTTGCCCGTTGAAAGACTTGTATAATGTTTCAGTGCCACGTGCCTGTGTATTGAATGCGTTGCAGTGAAGAGATACGAAGATATCTGCTCCCCATTCATTGGACTCAGCACATACGAGACTTAAATCATCATCTTGCAGAGTCCGAACTTCGCATCCTGCAGTTTCTAAATACCGTGCCAACATCTTGCCTGCATCACGTGCCACATCACATTCACGTGTGCCGTAGACTGGATTAACTGCGCCACTATCTAAGTTAATGTCGTGTCCTGGGTTAATAAATACTTTCATCGTTTATCCTCCTCTTCTAATTTATCTGGAATGCCATTATTGTTCTTATCTAGCCAAAGTCCTAAGAAGCCTACAACAGCCATTAATACGCTAGGGATGAATATATGATCTATGATATTAAGCCCTACGTTGATCAGCTTGTTCGCCTCGTCAGATACGTACCCACTAACAAATGACATAACATATTGAGTTATTACCAATAGAATAGGCGCTAGCATGACGAGGACTAGCGCCCTCGTTGCTAATACCCCGGTTGGTCGTATGCCGGCTATTCGGATGGACTGATATGACCGCT
>ERZ773250.411-NODE-411-length-25608-cov-13.902125_pt1 | contig 25608 bp, 23 predicted proteins | sample MGYA00511258_ERZ773250 | MGnify/ENA primary metagenome ERZ773250 (study PRJEB29015, sample SAMEA2738164) | human oral metagenome | biome: human oral; feature: human-associated habitat; material: saliva | place: China | collected 2187 ... | reverse complement strand
GAAGCGGCTCGGAATGGGAATAAGTCAAAAGGCCGTCTGAAAGCGGCACGTTTACGGCAATACGGTGATAGAACATACAAACAATCAAATTATTTTTTCGTATTTTAACAGCCGAAAGCTATTTTCAGACGATAATTTGAGCCTGAGTACAATGCAGACATGACAGAGGTTTGATACAATGCCTTACTTTCAACACACGCAAGTCTCTCGCATGAAAACCAAGTTAATCAAAATCTTAACTCCATTTGCCGTCCTTCCTTTGTTGGCATGCGGTCAACCTGCCGTATCCAACGCCAACGCGGCGCCTGCTCCGGCCGCCAAAGCGGAAGCGCCTGCCGACAAATCCGTTGCCGCTTCTTTGAAAGCGCGTCTGGAAAAAGTCTATGCCGCCCAAGATTTGAAAGTTTTGAGCGTCAATGAAACACCGATTAAAGGTATTTACGAAGTTGTCGTCAGCGGCAAACAAATCATCTATACCGATGCCAAAGGCGACTATATGCTTGTTGGCGACCTCATCAACGTCAACACGCGCCAAAGCATGACTGAAGAACGCGCCGCCGATTTGAACAAAATCGACTTTGCTTCCCTGCCTTTGGACAAAGCCATCAAAGAAGTACGCGGCAACGGCAAACTGAAAGTCGCTGTTTTCTCCGATCCGGACTGCCCGTACTGCAAACGCTTGGAGCATGAATTTGAAAAAATGACCGACATCACGATTTATACCTTTATGATGCCGATTCCAAGCCTGCACCCTGATGCCGCGCGCAAAGCCGAGCTGTTGTGGTGCCAACCTAATCCGACCCAGGCATGGATCGACTGGATGCGCAAAGGCAAGCTCCCAAGCGGCAAAGCAAACTGTGAAAACCCTGTTGCAGAAACCACTTCGTTGGGCGAACAATTCGGCTTCAACGGCACGCCGACCGTGGTCTTCCCTAACGGCCGCAGCCAAAGCGGTTACAGCCCTATGCCTCACCTCAAAGAAATCATCGAGAAAAACCAGTAATACAGGGTTTAATCTCCATCAAGGACGCTTTACGCGTCCTTTTTTCATGTCGCCCGCCATCAACTGCCTTCAGACGGCCTCAAAACAGACAAATATAAAAAAGGACGTGTCCAACACGTCCTTTTTTCCCTTTACCTTACAGGTAGAATTTTTCAATCACTTTCAGGTTTTCATCCAATTTGTACACCAGCGGCTGACCGGTTGGGATTTCCAAGCCCATGATGTCTTCGTCGGAAATGCCCTCGATGTGTTTGGCCAAAGCGCGCAGGGAGTTGCCGTGTGCCGCAACCAATACACGTTTGCCACTCAAGATGGCCGGAGCGATTTGGTCTTCCCAGAAAGGCAGGACGCGCTCGAGGGTAACTTTGAGGTTTTCGCCATCAGGTACGACATCGCTAGGCAGGTTGGCATAGCGGCGGTCGTTGTGGGCGGAGTGAGGGTCTTTAGGATCGAGCAGCGGAGGCAAGGTGTCGTAGCTGCGGCGCCAGATGTGAACTTGCTCGTCGCCGTATTTTTCTGCGGTTTGTTTTTTATCCATACCTTGCAGCTGGCCGTAGTGGCGCTCGTTCAAGCGCCATGATTTGATTTGTGGAACAAACAGTTGGTCGGATTCTTCCAAAACGATGTTACAGGTTTTGATGGCACGGGTCAGAACGGAAGTAAAGGCGATGTCGAACTCGTAGCCCTTCTCTTTCAGCTTCTTACCTGCTGCTGCGGCTTCTGCCAAACCTTGCTCGCTCAGCTTGACGTCGCGCCAGCCGGTGAAAAGGTTTTTCGCGTTCCATTCGCTTTGTCCGTGACGGATGAATACTAATTCCATGATAGTTTGCTCCAATGAAGTTTGGGAAAGGGTATTTATATCACACTTTGCCGCCGCGCTGATAACACCGGCGGTTTCTTTTGATATGTTGCAAGTTTGCTTTTAGTCTTCAGACGGCCTTGTCGGAAGGTAAACGTCAAAACGCGTGCTTTTGCCTGTGTATTGATAAGCAGGTTTGCGCCCGTCGAGAAATTCGCCCAAGCGCGGGCGTTTGACGACAATGCGTTTTTTGGCGGTATTCAATGCAGTATCCAATAACTCAGCTTCGTCTTGTGCCGCGCCGACCAAGTCGTGAAAGTAAGCCATTTCTTTTTTCACGGCGGCGGTTTTGCGACGCTCCGGATACATCGGATCAAGGTACACCACATCGGGTCTGCCGTTTTGCGCGGCCAATTCCTGCATTAAATCAACGGCATTGCCGAAGTGCAAAGTAATGCGTTGGGCAATCTCCCGTGTTTCTTCACTTTGCCCTGCCCTGTTGAGGCCGTCTGAAAGTAGACAGGCAACAGCAGGATTTTGTTCAAAAGTTTGTACCTTCAAACCCAACGAGGCAAGCACAAAACTGTCGCGCCCCAGTCCGCCGGTAGCGTCCCAAACAGTCGGTTGCGTAGTGTGGTTAACGGCTTTGGCAATCAACTCGCCTCCGCCTTTAGTGCGCCGATAATGGGCGGCACCGCCATCAAAATCAACGCGGACACGGCCTTTTTCACCGGCGCGGCACAAGCTGATTCCGCTTTCGTCAGCGATAAGGAAACTGCCTTCTTCAGGCTGCCGGTCGATAACGGTCAGCCCGAAAGGTGCGGCAAGGCTGCGAAGTTCGGCAGATGAAGTTTCGTCAAAATAAATCTTGTACATAAGGCTTATGTTTCAGACGGCCTTGAAAACTCAGGCCGTCTGAACGTTTTAATTGATGTCCAAGCGTTCCATGCGGTAGCGCATAGAGCGGAAGCTGATGCCCAAAAGTTTGGCGGCTTGGGTACGGTTGTAACGGGTTTGCTGCAAAGCCTGCTCGATGATGCTGCGTTCCACTTGGTCGAGGTAATCCTGTATCTGCATGGTCCGCGGATCAAACGGCGGAATGGGGCTGTGATTGAGCGTAGTTTCGCGCGCGTCAGGTTCGGCAATATCGTCAAAAGAGAAGCCGCTGCGTTCAGCCTTAACCTGTGGGGCGTTTTGAATCTGCAAGTCATCCACTTGTATCACTTGGCCGACCGTCAGTGCGACGGCGCGTTCGAGGATGTTTTCCAACTCGCGGAAGTTGCCGGGATAGCTGTAATGCAACAGGGCTTCTTGGGCTTTCGGGCTGAGTTTGTAGGTTTGATTGCCGTGACGGTGTTTGTACAGCAGATACAAAATCAGCGCGCCCAAGTCTTCGCGCATTTCGCGCAAAGGCGGCATGTGCAGGGAGACTACGTTGAGGCGGTAATACAAGTCCTGACGGAACGCGCCGCTTTCAACCAAAGCTTCGAGGTTTTTATGGGTTGCACAAATAATGCGCACATCCACAGGAGTTTCCCGCGCATCGCCGATACGGCGCACGGCTTTTTCTTGAATGGCGCGCAGGAGTTTAACCTGCATGGCAAGGGGCAAATCGGCAACTTCGTCAAGGAACAAAGTGCCGCCGTCAGCATGTTGGAAAAAACCTAAACGGTCTTGATCCGCGCCAGTAAAGCTGCCTTTTTTATAACCGAAAAATTCGCTTTCCATCAGGTTTTCAGGAATGGCACCGCAGTTGACGGCAATAAACGGTTTGTCGGCACGGTCGGACAGTTCGTGAATCGTGCGCGCCGCCTGCTCTTTACCCGTACCGGACTCGCCGGAGATATAAACGGGAACAAGGCTGTGGGCCAATCTGCGAATCAGGTGGCGCACTTCGACCATTTGCGGCGAGGTGCCCAACAGGCGCGGCATATCGTCCTCGCCTTCCAATATAGGTGCGTCTTGTTGCAGAGCAGGATTGATGTTACTGGCCAAAAAACGCTCTTTTAAGGAATTGAGTCCTTCCGGAACAGTCAAAGGTCGGTTAAATTCACTCTGTACGCTCTTAGGAGGCGTAACAACAGGCTTGGCCGGCTGAGGTTCGGGTTTATACAGGGCGGCAGAAACTGGCGCAGGCTGCGATTTGACTTTTTCAGACGGCGTGGGTTCGGCAGTATTGTCTGAAACCGATACTGCCGATTTAACCAATGAACGCAACTGCGACAGCGTAATCGGTTTTTGCAGATAATCAAACGCCCCTGCTTTCAAGGCTTCAACGGCTTGGTCGGCATTGCCGAAAGCCGTAATCACGGCGACTGGCGTGTCGAGCATCAGTTCATCAATGTGTTGGACAACCTCTAGGCCGGAGCCGTCGGGCATACGCATATCGGTCAACACCAGCGAATAATCGTTGCTGTCCAGCTTGTCTTTGGCTTCTTCAACACCAGCCGCAGTATCGACGCGCAGACCCATTTTCATCAGGGTCATTTCCATCAGGTCGCGGATGTCTGCCTCGTCATCAACAACCAAAACCGGCTCTTGCAATTTATTCATCCCGCGCTTGCTCCTTCGGTAAAATCAATTCAAACCCGTTCATTTCAGGGTGATAATGCAGCTGCCCCATATTGGCGTGTGCCAACTCGCGTGCGACGTAAAGCCCCAAGCCGGTGCCTTGTTTTTCGGTAGTGTAAAACGGCTCGAACAAATGATTTCGTACATCAGGCGGCACGCCTTTGCCGTTGTCCGCCACTACGATGGAAATATGCATCCTGCCGCTAGGGCGGATAAGGACGGTAATGGCGTTTTCGTCCTGACGGCTGTGTCGCCACGCATTGTTGCACAAGTTCCACATCACTTGCTGCAAGTGCATAGGATCGACCAATACGGTCAGATTGTTGCCGTCCATATTCATGCGCAGACAGCCGATGGCATCGGGATTGTTCAAGGTAAATTCCTGCTTGAACTCCAACCAGAATTTCATCAGATTAATCGGCTGGCGGCTGATGTTGTCTCGTTTGTTAAACAGGGATACGTCTTCCAACATCTTGTCGATGCGTTGGATATTGCTGTCGATGATGTTGTAGAGCTTGGCCTTGAGCGCGTCTGCCTCATTGCCCTCTTGCAACAAATCGCTGGCATGACGGATGGCGGACATCGGGTTGCGGATTTCGTGGGCAAGGTTGGCAGTCAACTGTCCGAGCGAAGTCAGCTTGGTGGACATGGCCTCCGCAGCCACTTCACGCAATGAGCGGACGTACAACATCAGCAGCTCAGTTTGCTCCTGAATCAGCGGAACGGCACGGACGTGCATGGCGTGTTGGAAAATATGGATATCGGTTTCAAAAGGTTTGTCGGGTTGACGCTGCCAGCGTGCGACCAGTTCGCCAAACACGATTTCCTGCTGATCGATAATCAGGCTGGGAAAATAGATTTTTGCCTGTTTGTTAAACAGCCACACGCGTTGGGTCGCATCAATCACCACAACCGCTTCCTGAACGCGGTTCAAAACCAAATGGTTCAAGCCGCTGATACGGCGGTATGCCAGTTGATGGCGGCTGGCGGACTCTGTAGCCTGCTCCAAATAACGGGCGGCAAACGATGTCAACATTGCCACCAGATAGCCTGCGCCGATCAGCATCAAAGAATTCGCCATTGATTTCGCGTCCCAATTAAACGAATCGAAACGCATACTGCCGTCTAAAAACAGGTTCAAAATAAACAACATTGCCGTATAACCTGCATACAGCATGGGATAATGGCCATAACTGAGCAGACACGACGTAGCAACAAACGGCAAAACCAAAATCCCGAAACCGGAAGCCGTACCGCCGGAGATATACACCAAAACCATCATCATGGTGATGTCGACCACGGCGCTGGCATTGGGTAAATCCAAAGACTGCCACTGCCAGCCCGGACGGAACACGGAGAGCATAATCAGGAAGAAATACAGCGTTACCCAGATATAAAACGCAACGTCCGGCAACGAAACGCCAATCAGGTTGCCGCCTGTGTAGCTGCCGAACGCGTGCAAAACCAAAAGCGGTAAGACGATGGCTATTCGGGCAATGTTGATTACACCGGGAATCCGCTCCCTCAGATTACCCAGTTCTTGAAGATTGGCTCTGTTCATAAGTGAACCTTTTTTTATTATCATGCAATGTCGTATAAATTTAATTTATTTAGATATATTTGTTCTTGTTTCAGGACAAACTTTTCAGATGGCCTGAGATTTCCAATACCTTGCCTTTTTTACCGCGTTTGCCGTCAATATCGGCAATACGCAGTTTTTCCTGATATTCTGCACCGCGTCGGCCGACCGATACAACGGTAAACTCAGGAGAGGTCGTCACCATAATGTGTTCCAAAGATGCACCCTCGGCCAACGATATCAGCTGCAAACCGCGGCCTTTAGGCATGACTTTGAGCTCGCCGATGGAAAACGCCAAGAGACGGTGGTCGCTGCTGGCCAGTACGACTTTGCAGTCGGGATTAATCAGTGAAGAAGCATAGACGGCAACGGGCGGCAGGACGGTTTCGCCGCTGTCCACGGTCATCACCACTTTGCCTGCTTTCACGCGTCCAACCATATCGCCCAGTTTGGCGATGAAGCCGTAGCCGCCACTGCCTGAGAGTAGGTAGTGCTGTTCGGGCTGGCCGGTGAGCATGGCAACGGGTTTTGCGCCGTTTTGCAGCTCGATTAAGGATGAAACCGGCACGCCGTCGCCGCGTCCGCCGGGGATTTCGGCGGCATCGAGGGTGTAGGTCCTGCCCAATGAATCCAGGATGACGACGGGTAAAACGGTGCGCCCTTCAAGGGTTTGTTTGAGACGGTCGCCTTCTTTGAACGCGGTTTGGCTCAAATCGAGATTATGTCCGGCACGGCTGCGTATCCAGCCTTTTTCCGACAGAATCAGTGTGATCGGCTCATCGGCGGTAGTCTGCGTCAACACGGCGCGTCCGGCTTCTTCCACCAGCGTGCGGCGCGCGTCGCCGAACTGCTTCATGTCCGCCTGCATCTCTTTGATAATCAGCTTGCGTTTTTCGTTCTCATCGCCCAAAAGGATATTCAGACGGCCTTGTTCTTCGCGCAATTCGTTCAATTCTTTTTCGAGTTTGAAACCTTCCAAACGCGCCAATTGCCGCAGGCGGATTTCCAAAATGTCTTCGGCTTGGATTTCGGTCAGCCCGAACGCCGCCATCAGGTCGGCTTTCGGGTCGTCTGATTCGCGGATGACTTTAATCACCTCGTCAATGTGCAGAAAGACTTTCAGACGGCCTTCAAGGATGTGCAGCCGTTTTTCCACTTGGTTCAAACGGAATTTCAGACGACGTGTTACGGTCACGACGCGGAAATCCAGCCATTCTTGCAAAATCGTTTTCAGGTTTTTCTGCGCGGGGCGGTTGTCCAGCCCCATCATCACCAAGTTCATGGACACATTGCCTTCCAGCGAAGTCTGCGCCATCAGCGTGTTGATGAAGGTATCCGTATCGATGCGGCTGGATTTCGGCTCAAACACAAGTCGCACGGGATGTTCGCCGTCGGACTCGTCGCGCACGCGGTCGATTAAATCCAGCATCAGCTTTTTGGTATTAAGCTGGTCTTGGTTGAGCTGCTTTTTGCCCGCTTTCGGTTTCGGGTTGGTTTGCTCTTCGATTTCGGCAAGGATTTTGGCGGAGTTGGCGTTCGGCGGCAGTTCGGTCACAATCACGCGCCATTGTCCGCGCGCCAATTTCTCGATTTCGTAACGTGCACGCACGCGCACGCTGCCCTTACCGGTTTCGTAAATCCGGCGCAATTCGTCCGCCGGCGTGATGATTTGACCGCCGCCGGCAAAGTCGGGCGCAGGGATGTACTGCATCAGGTCGGCGGTTTCCAGCGTCGGTTTTTTCAACAACGCAATCGCCGCCTGCGTCACTTCGTTCAAATTGTGCGACGGAATCTCGGTTGCCATGCCCACCGCAATGCCCGACGCGCCGTTGAGCAACACCATAGGCAGGCGGGCGGGCAGGTGCAGCGGTTCGTCAAACGCGCCGTCGTAGTTCGGCACGAAATCCACCGTCCCCTGATTGATTTCGGACAACAGCAATTCCGCAATCGGCGTCAGCCGCGCTTCGGTATAACGCATCGCCGCCGCCCCGTCGCCGTCGCGCGAACCGAAGTTGCCGATACCGTCGATTAAGGGATAGCGTAAGGTAAAATCCTGCGCCATGCGAACCATCGCCTCATAGGCGGAACTGTCGCCGTGCGGATGGTATTTACCCAAAATTTCGCCAACCACGCGCGCCGATTTCACCGGCTTCGCCCCCGCCGTCAAACCCATATCGCGCATAGCAAACAAAATGCGCCGCTGCACGGGCTTCTGGCCGTCTGAAACTTCAGGCAGCGCGCGGCCTTTGACCACGCTCATAGCGTATTCGAGATAGGCGCGTTCGGCGTACTGACCTAACAGCAGGTAATCTTCGCCGATAGGAGATGGGCTTGGAGCGGAAATGTGTTCTGTCATCAGAATGGTAAAACGAAATAAATTAAAGAAGGATATTGTAAAGCAAAATCGGTAGTCATAGCCAATTTGAGTGATGAACGGTAGTGCAGCGACAATAAGGCTTACCGAATCAGGTCAGCAAATGGAATCCGTTTCGACAAAAAAAGGTCGTCTGAAACCATTTCATGTTTCAGACGGCCTTTTCATTTTGGTTTTAAATCAAAACTTCGTTATTCTGCAGTAGCCGGTTTAGCCGCAGTTTTAATGGTTAAGGTCAACACGGCGGCAATGGCGAGGAAAACACCGGCAAACGTCATCGCGTTGGCAGGGTTTGAACCCAAGAAGGTTTTGTACACCCAGCAGAAAGATACGGTTTCAATCAGCATTGGAATCACAATCATCATGTTCACAATACCCATGTACACGCCGTAACGTTCTTTCGGAATAGAACCGACCACAATCATAAACGGCACGCCCATCATACTTGCCCAACCGACACCGAAACCAATCATCGAGGCAAACATCAGGTATTTGTTGCCGATGTGTGGAATGGTGAGCAAGGCCAGCGCGGCAAGGGTTACGGCAAAGGCGTGAACATATTTGGCGGCATATTTGCGCGCCATCCACATCAGGCCGAAGGCGGAGATAAAGGTTACAACGTTGTAGAAACCGTTTACCAAACCGGTCCATGCAACAGCCTCCTGATAAGCAACCTTATCAGCAGAGGTGGAATCCCAAACAAATTTAACAAGACTGTGTGAAATATATTGCCAATAAATAAAAAGTGCATACCATTGGAAAAGATAAACTGAAGCAAGCTGCCACAAAGGTTTGGGCATTTCTTTGATGGCACTAAAGATCTCTTTGACGGCATGAACAGGACCTTTTGGTTGAGCTTTAATTGCTGCCATTTCTTGAGGTGAAGGTTCACGTTCAGGAGTAGTTAATACAGTTACTAGGACAGAACCAATAGAGCAAACCGCACCAATATAGAATGAGCCGAATACCCAATAAGGAATACCCACTTCAGAAGTTTGGTTCAACCAACCAACTTGTTTAAGGAGATAAAGAGAAATGTTAGCAAGGGTAATACCCAAACCGGTAAACACAGACTGCATCAAGAAACCGGTGGATTGAACCGTATCGGCAATAAAGGCACGGAAAGGTTCCATTGCAGTGTTGTTACTGATGTCCAAGAGCCACAGCAGCAATACAGCCATCCACAAGGCGGTAACGTGCGGATACAAGAACTAAGCATAAACTGCAACCGATCGCACCAATTAAGAAATACGGACGGCGGCGCCCCAATCCCGGTACCCATGTTCGGTCGCTCATTGCACCAATAATAGGTTGTACGATTAAGCCAGTAACCGGGCCGGCCATATTAAGGTAAGGCAATATACTGGGATCTGGATTAAGAAAGCTGAAAATCGGATTAATCGCAGTTTGCTGCAACCCGAAGCTATATTGAATACCGAAGAAACCGAAGTTCATCAGCATAATCTGGCGAAGTGTCATCGCCACTTGTGGGGAGATTTTCATAGGAAGGCTACTCCTGGGTAATAAACTATGGAAACAACAAACTCCAATTTCAGCGGTATGACGCTTTTATTATATTTGGGCTGCCCTTTTTACTGAGGCAACTCCGTTTTCAGACGGCCTTTATTTTGACCGTTTGCATGATTCTTATTTTGATGTGTGTTTGTATTGTTTAAAGTTTATTTTCAGGCCGTCTGAAACTATTTATTAATCACAGACTGACGCCAGATGGTTTCCTCAACGACCTTGACTGGCTGAACCGAGCCGGTCGGGTGTTCAATGTGTCGAAACAGCAAATCCGCCGCCATCGCACCCATGCGCAAATAAGGCAACTCTGTACTGGTCAACGGCGGAAACAGCGTCTCCGCAATCGCGCTGTGGTTATCATAGCCGGCAACCGAAACTTCCTCGGGAACCCGCACGCCGCGTGTCCTCAAAATCCCGTACACGCGCACCGCCATTTCATCGTTGCCGCAGCAAATTACCATCGGCGGAAGCGGCAAAGACAGCAGCTTCAAAATAGCCGAAATCAAAGACCCGCTGTCGTTGCTGAAGTCAGGATAGCCAGTTTGCACCAAATCAGGATCGAAGACGATATCCGAATCAGCCAAAGCACGGCGGTATCCGGCCAATCTCAATCTCGTCGCTTCCACACCCGGCTGCAAAGTCACATAAGCAATCCGTTTGTGTCCGCTTTGGATAATCCGGCGCACCAAGCCATACTGCCCTGCTTCATCATCCGGCAAAACCGCCGGCGTACCCGCCGAATCAAAGCAGTTGACCAACACCATCGGGCAACGGTTGGGCACTTCCGGCAGCAATACTTCCTGATGGAAACCTGCCACATATAAAATCCCCTCAACACGATGTTCCATAAAGGTACGGATCAACGGTTCCATCTGACCGGGCTGGCCCGGCTTATTGTCGATGTCGGCAATCATCAGAATCTTGCCTTGTGCGCGAATCTGCTGCTGAATGCCCTTAATCAAGAACATATCCGGTATGCCGTGTCCACCCGTATTTTCGCCTGTCCGCGAAATGGCGCCGGTAATCAGGCCGACCAATCCGGAACGGTGTGACCGCATAATCCGTGCCGCAGAAGACGGGATATAGCCCAAAGCAGCAATCGCTGTTTCTACTTTGGAACGGGTTTTCTCACTGACCGGCGCATCGCCGTTAATTACTCGGCTGACCGTCTTGGGAGATACCCCGGCATAAGCAGCGACATCATAAATTGTAGTCATCTTACGGATCCGCCCCGACAAGATTTCAATAATGTTACACAGGATAACACAGCAGATATCGGTGTCATACCCCCTTTTTTACAGAAACTTTATGATAATCAACCGTTTCTATTGCATTTTGCATACATTTCTTAAACAAAACCGCCCCTACCACCTCCCAAAATTTATCCAAATTTGTTAAACTACAAACAACTACAAAAAGCAGAAAATAGATACCCTGCTTGTTTACCGTTACATACTAAGGAAACGAGATGTCCGCATACTCAGACGCATGGCAGGCCTTGGAAGCCCATCATGCCGATACTCAACACGTTACCCTGCGCGAACGCTTCGCCGCAGATGCCGAACGTTTCAACAATATGCACGAAATTCTGCACGGTTTGTTATTTGATTACAGCAAAAACCGTCTAGATGAAAACACCCTAGATTTATTGTGCCAACTGGCCGAAGCAGCCGATTTGCCACAATATATGCAGGCCATGAGCAGCGGTGAAAAAATCAACACCAGCGAACACCGCGCCGTCCTCCACACTGCCCTGCGCCTGCCTGCCAATGCCAAACCTGTTTACGTTGACGGCGAAAACATCGTGCCCAATATTCATCACGAACTCAACCGCGCACTCGAGTTCGCACGCCAACTTTTAGACGGCACGCACGCAGGCATTACCGGTAAAGCGATTACCGACTTGGTTCACATCGGTATCGGCGGCTCCGATTTGGGTCCGCGCATGGCCACACAGGCGCTGCAACCCTATTGGCAAAACATCCGCGTCCACTTTGTCAGCAACTCCGATGATGCCGACCTGACCCAAACCCTTCTCGGCCTCAACCCCGAAACCACCGTATTCAGCATTGCCAGCAAATCGTTCCGCACACCGGAAACCCTGCTCAATGCCTACGCTGCGCGTACTTGGTACCGCGATGCAGGTTTGCCTGATTCCGGCATCTACCGACACTTCTGTGCCATTTCCGCCGATGTGGCCGCAGCCCAAAACTTCGGTATCTCCCCCGACAAAGTCTTCGCCATGTCCGACTGGGTCGGCGGCCGCTATTCCGTCTGGTCGCCTATCGGCCTACCGCTGATGGTTGCCGTCGGAGAAAAAGCATTCCGCAAAATGCTGGCCGGCGCACACGCGATGGATACCCATTTCTTTGAAACACCATTCCGCCGCAACATTCCCGTCCTGATGGCGCTCATCAATGTTTGGTACAACAACTTCCAACATTCAGACGGCCAAACCGTTGTCCCATACAGCCACAACATGCGCCTCTTCACACCATGGCTCAACCAGCTCGATATGGAAAGCCTCGGCAAACAGCGTACTTCAGACGGCCAACCCGTTTCCTGCACCACTGGCGGCATTGTCTTCGGCGATGAAGGCGTCAACTGCCAACATGCCTACTTCCAGCTTCTGCACCAAGGCACGCGTCTGATTCCCGTCGACTTCATCGTCCCCATGACCACAGTCTACGGCAACCACCGCCAACACCGCTTTACCGTTGCCAATGCCTTCGCCCAAGCCGAAGCGCTGATGAAAGGCAAAACCTTAGACGAAGTGCAAATCGAATTGGCTGCCCTACCCCAAGACGAACGCGACCGCCTTGCACCGCAAAAAGAATTCCCCGGCAACCGTCCGAGCAACAGCCTACTCATCGACAGCCTGACGCCTTTCAACCTCGGCATGCTGATGGCTGCTTACGAACATCGTACTTTCGTTCAAGGCGTGATTTGGCGTATCAACCCCTTCGACCAATGGGGCGTGGAATACGGTAAAGAGCTGGCCAAAACCATCGAACCCGAACTCGAACGCGGCACGCCTGCACACGACAGCTCCACCAACGGTCTGATCGCCTTCTACCGCAACTGCAACGCAAGATCGAAGGCCGTCTGAAAATAAAATGCCCGTAAGACAAGCATATCTGCCTGTCTTACGGGCATTTCAAAACCTAATCGGCGGTAAGAATGAACCGTTAAAGCACCGCACTTTTAGACAAAAGTAGCTAGATTTTGATATAAAAAAAGGCTAAATCGATAATGACTTAGCCTTTTTCATCAGACTTGATTAGTTGTTTGTTGTTAATGCGCCTAAATCTTTATCAACTAAGAACAAACCTTTACCATCTTCACCAAGAAGATTTAATTTATCCAAAATTCCACTGAATAATTTTTCTTCTTCATGTTGTTCAGCCACATACCATTGTAAGAAGTTAAAGGCAGAGTAGTCTTTCTCTTCAAAAGTTCTACCAACTAATTCATTGATTTTAGAGGTAATTAACTTTTCATGTTCATAAGTTAATTCAAGTACTTGTTTCAATGATGAAAATTGATGAGGTGGTTCATCAATTTGTGTGATGATAGCCAATGCGCCGGTCTCATTTAAATAAGTGAAGAGTTTACGCATATGCTGCATTTCCTCAGCCGCATGCTCTGATAAAAATTTTGCAGCTCCTTCGAAACCTTGTTGTTCGCACCAGGCGCTCATTTGTAAATATAAGTTAGAAGAATAAAACTCTAAATTCATTTGATCATTTAATAGTTTAATCACGCTATTTGATAACATTTTATTTCTCCTATTCTTATAAAGTTTTTAATTCACGATCAATGTAGTAGAGCGCTGTACCACTTTCACCAAGAAGTTTGAATTTATCAACAATACTGTTAAATAATTTTTCTTCTTCATGCTGTTCAGCTACATACCATTGTAAGAAGTTAAAAGTAGAGTAATCCTTTTCTGCAAAAGTACTCTCAACTAACTCATTAATTTTAGATGTCACTAGTTTTTCGTGTTCAAGTGTTGTTTCAAAAACTTCTTTTAATGAAGCGTAATCGTGTTTAGGGGCGTCAATTTTACCTAACAAAGGCATTCCACTGGTTTCGCTCACATAAGTAAACAACTTTTGCATATGTTCCAATTCTTCATCGGCATGACGAAGTAAAAATGCTGCAGCGCCTTCATAACCATGTTTATGGCACCATGCACTCATTTGCAAATAGACATTTGATGAATACAACTCGAGATTAATTTGTTCGTTTAATTTTGCTGTAATTGACTTACTTAGCATAACTAACTCCTTTTCTTAATACGGTTAATAGATGTATCACAATACAAAATTTGTATTTGCGGATGAATTTTACTCATTTTATTGAGAATAGTCAATTTTATTTTATTAATTTTTATTGTAACCCATTAATTTAAAAGGATTTTATAAATAAATCATTCTCATTTGGTTCCATTTAATGAAATGAGTTATCAATATCGCCTTTGCCTAAATTCTCTAGAGAAATGATGAGGTGTTGGAAGGAGAATCGTAGATTTCCAAAGTTTTTTGCTCTCACTTATCAACTCCAAAATACTGGATAAATAGAAAACATGAAAATTCAATGTTTTTTTATAGAATTACGCATCAAAGCGATATAGTTTCAAAGTAGGTTATCCTTAATATTTGAATGTGACAATTACCATTTATTATTTAACATAATATACATATTGTTGAAAAATCTACTGGTTAACTTCAATCAGGGAAAGCATGAAGAAGTTAGGGAGTTGGTTGGAAAGTTGATTAGGGTAGATTTTATTCAAATGAAAGACTAGGCTATGAAATCAAAATTTGTGTATAAGTTACTGGTAATTTCAAAGTACCTGTATATTTTAATTTGTATATCAATACCGATCGTTTTTATTTATGAAAGCTACCAAGAAGATAATGTTGATTTTATGATTTATTATTATTTTTTCCATATTGGGTGTATTGACTCAATATTCTACGTCTAATTTTTTTGAAAAGGAAAAATAACATGATTGAACTATCCATTTAGGATCTGGAACTAATTTATGGAGGAGGCTTAGGAGAGAGAATCCTTCAAGGAGGAGCAAATGGTGCATAAATAGGAGGATCAATTGGTGCAGGTATCGGTCTGGGTGTCGGTATAGCTTTTGGCAGTATTCCTGCCGGACCAGCTATTATGGTCGGTGGCACAATTGGTGCTGCTGTTGGTGCTGCAACTGGTATGGGTGTTGCAGCATATGAGTATTACCAAGAAACTCAGCCTAAAGGGACAGTAACGGTCGGTCCGATTTCTGCTTTTGCTGTGGACAAATCAGGAAACGGCTACACTGACGGCACAAATTACCACTGATATTTCTCATCGTTCAAACGATCTCTAGGGATCGTCTGAAACTTTCTTAACTTCAATTTTATGAATACACCCAAGCAACCCTTCTTCCGTCCTGAAGTCTCCGTTGCCCGCCAAACCAGTTGTTCCAACAAAAGGCCGTCTGAAACTTAATTGGTCAAAGTTTCAGACGGCCTTTATTCAATAAAGATAGCAGAAGCTCATTCGCCATATCCCCCATCTTTGCTACAATATCCTTTTTCCTTTTTTATTGATTCCACTATGACCACCGCACCCCAAACCAGCACTTGGCGCAAGATTTTCTCGCGCAGTATGCTGATTTGTATCTTTACAGGCTTCACTTCGGGGCTGCCGCTTTATTTTCTGATCAACCTGATTCCGGCATGGTTGCGCAGCGAACATGTCGATTTGAAAACCATCGGCCTGATGGCACTTATCGGGCTGCCTTTCACTTGGAAATTTATCTGGTCTCCCGTCATTGATTTGGTCAGATTACCTTTTTTAGGACGGCGACGCGGTTGGATGCTGGTTACGCAAATTGGTTTACTGCTGACCTTGCTCATTTACGCCTTCCTAAATCCTGCTCAGCATTTATATGTAATTATGGGCTTATCGTTGGTGGTCGCCTTTTTCTCTGCCAGCCAAGATATTGTATTGGATGCATTTCGCCGCGAAATTTTGTCAGATGAAGAATTAGGCTTGGGCAACTCCATCCACGTCAATGCCTACCGTATTGCTGCTTTGGTACCTGGCTCACTCAGCTTGATTTTGGCCGACTTGATGCCTTGGCACAACGTATTCATCATTACTGCACTATTTATGCTGCCCGGTCTGCTAATGACCTTATTTTTAGCTAAAGAGCCTGACATTCCACCATCTGTGTCGCGTACATTTACCCAAACAGTCTCTGACCCTTTCAGTGAGTTCTTCTCCCGCAAAGGAATCAAACAGGCCATCTTGGTATTACTGTTTATCTTTCTCTACAAACTGGGCGACAGCATGGCCACTTCTTTGGCTACACCGTTTTATCTGGACATGGGCTTCAGCAAAACCGACATCGGCCTCATTGCCAAAAATGCCGGCCTGTGGCCTGCTGTCATTGCCGGTATTGTAGGCGGTATTTGGATGTTGAAACTTGGTATCAATAGGGCATTATGGGTTTTCGGCGTGGCGCAATGGGTAACGATTCTAGGCTTTGCCTGGTTGGCAAATTTTGGCAAGTTTGAAACCATCACACTGACAGAGCAAATGATGCTTGCAGCCGTGATTGGTGCAGAAGCAGCGGGTGTCGGTTTAGGTACAGCAGCATTTGTTGCCTATATGGCTCGTGAAACCAATCCAGCATTTACGGCCACTCAATTAGCCCTCTTTACCAGCCTGTCAGCCGTTCCACGTACATTTATCAATGCTTCGGCAGGTTATCTGATTGAAGCGATGGGTTACTTTAATTTCTACTGGCTGTGTTTTGCTTTGGGCATACCGGGCATGTTGCTGCTGTTTAAAGTGGCACCATGGAATGGCGAAAAAGTGAGTAACTAGATTGCCAGTCTAAAACATCTAGTAAAACAAAAGGCCGTCTGAATGTTCAGACGGCCTTTATCATACAAAAATTTTATTCTGCTTCAGGTTTGACAGTACTGCGGACATCACCGCTTTTTTCTTTATGTTTCAAAACGGCGCGGTCGAGTTTGTCCATCAAAACATCAATCGCGGCGTACATATCCTGTTCAATCGCTTCAACGTGCAAATCTTTACCTGCCAGATGCGCATCGGCTTCGGCTTTTTGATTGACTTTTTCCACCGAGAGCGTAATGGTCACAGAGATGATGTTGTCGGCGTGGCGATTGATTCGTGCCAACTTATCGGAAACATAGTTTTTGATGGCTTCGGTAACATCAAAATTCAGACCGGTGATTTTCAGATTCATGATACAGCTCCTTCGGTTGATTAGTCCGTCAAAACGGATCGGAATATATCTACTCGGTAAATTTTCGTTTGTGTGCCGGTGGTATGTCTAATGATTCTCTATATTTTGCAACTGTACGTCTAGCGATTTCAATGCCGCGTTGTTTTAATAATTTGACGAGGGTCTCGTCCGAATAAGGTTTGCTGCCGTCTTCACTTTCAATCAGCTGGCTCAATACGGCTTTGATTGCGCCTTGGCTGAACCCTTCGCCGTCATCATCAGCATTCACTGCCTGTGTGAAGAAATAGCGTAACGCAAACAGGCCGCGCGGGCAAGACAAATATTTCTGATTGGCGGCGCGCGAGATGGTACTTTCCGCCAAACCCAATTCGGCAGCGGCATCTTTCATCAGCATTGGCGACAGGCCGATTTCTCCGAAGATGAAAAAATCTTCCTGATTTTTGACGATATACTCAGCAAGGCGGAGGACCGTGCTTTTACGCAGCTCCAAAGAATCAATACGCTGCTTGGCTTCGTTAATTTTTTCCTTCCACTCCGGTGCACCCTCTTCCGCTGATTTCATCAGGTCGCAATATTCCTGATTAAGCCGCAACTTCGGCCAAGCCGCCTCGTTGCTGATGACTTCCCAGCCATCCTTGCCCTCTTTGACCCAAACGTCAGGCTGAATATAAGGCGTGGGCGTGGCAGAGGCGAAACCGTAGGCCGGATAGGGATTGAGCTCGGCAATCATATCGAGCGCGGTTTCTATGGTTTCGCTGTCGGTATCGGGATAGAGTTTGCGGAAACGCAGAACATTTTGTTTGCGGTTTTTGCCTAAGTCTTGAAGCGAACTTTGCACCAAATGCGCGGCCATTTGTCGGGCAGGAGAAGCCGGCAAACGCATTAACTGCAGCATGAGCGACTCGGTCAAATCCGCCGCCGCCACGCCGGGCGGATCAAAGGTTTGCAATACATCTAACGCATTTTGCAGGGCCTCTTCTTCCAGCATCCATTCTAACGGCGTGTGATCGATAATTTCTTCGAGACTGTCGGTGAGGTAGCCTTGTTCGTCCAAAAAATCAATCAAGACGTGAACATAAGCCGCTTCCACTTGCGAGAGCGGATGCTCGCACACTTGGGCATGCAGATAGCGTTTGAAATCCTCTTCTTCAGCGATGTTGCTCCAAATATCTTCGGCATCGTCGCCGCTCAACTGCTGACCAGAGCGCGGCATGGTGACGGCACGGTTGAGCCCGCTATCGGCAAACTCTTCGGTTTCCGGACGCTCAAGCAGAGGATTGTCTAACAACCAGTCTTCCACTTCGCGCTCAAGCTCAAGACCCGACATCTGCAAGATGCGCAAAGACTGCTGCAGCCGCTGGTTGAGCTGCTGGGTCTGTTTGAGTTTAAGGACGAGTGAAGACATAGTGTTTTTTTCGAAGTGTATGGATAGTTTTTCAGACGGCCTTTGTACGGAGGGCCGTCTGAAAAACTAGGTTATCGGTATTATATTTGTATTCTTAGTAATTATTTCAATATTTATAGCTACCCTCAATTAAAATGAGAGCCTCGTGTGAAACCGGTTTTACGATTACCGTCAAATATGCATTCAATATTTGAAATTTTCACCCAAGTAAACCGAACGGACTTGTTCATTATTGACCAAATCATCCGGCTTGCCTGAAGCCAATACAGTACCGTCGCTGATGATATAGGCACGGTCGCAGATGCTGAGGGTTTCGCGCACGTTGTGGTCGGTAATCAATACGCCGATACCGCGTGATTTGAGAAACTCGATGATTTTCTGAATATCGATGACGGCAATCGGGTCAACGCCGGCAAAAGGTTCGTCCAGCAAAATGAAACGCGGCTGCATAGCCAACACGCGCGCGATTTCGACACGGCGGCGTTCGCCACCGGACAAGGACGGCGCAGGGTTGTTGCGCAGGCGTTCGATGTTCAAATCGGCCAACAGTTTTTCAAGTTCGGCATCGATGCGGCTTTTGTCCTTCATGCTGATTTCCAAAATGGCGCGAATATTTTGTTCCACGGTCATTTTGCGGAAAATCGAGGCCTCCTGCGGCAGATAGCCGACGCCGAGGCGGGCGCGCTCGTGAATGGGCAGGTGGCGCAACTCTTGTCCGTCCAGCATCACGCTGCCTGCATCGGCGGCAATCAGGCCGACAATCATGTAAAAGCTGGTGGTCTTACCCGCGCCGTTGGGACCGAGCAGGCCGATGACTTCGCCGCTTTCGATTTCAAGGGAGAAGCTTTTGACGACTTGGCGTTTTTTGAAACTTTTTTGCAGGTTTTGAACCACAAGACGGCTGTTGTTTGCGCTCATATTCTGTTGACTTTCGATATTGACCTCAGGCCGTCTGAACCTTTTTCAGACGGCCTTGTTCGTGTGTTTTCTTATTTGTTTTTCTGCGTGCTGGACGGCTGGATGACAACGCTGACGCGGCCGGATTTGGCGGCGGATTTCACACCGGATTTGGCACTGCCGTTGATGGTGTAAACCTCGGTTTTGGTGTTGTAAGTAATGACCGCACCTTCGGCCACATCGCCGCCGCGCTGTACTTTGGCATTGCCGGTCAGGGTAACCAGACTGGCGGCGGAAGAATACGTTACAGTATTGGCTTGGCCGTTGACCACGCCTTTGCCGCCGTCCAACTCTTGGCTGAATTTGACGGGCGAGCCGGTGGCTTTCATCAACTGCTCGCTTTTGTCGTTGCGCGAAACGGTCACGCTGCCGGCACGGATATTGAGTGTGCCTTGTTTGATGATGACGTTGCCGGAAAAGGTGGTGCTTTGGTTGTTTTGGTCAAGCGAGCCTTGGTCGGCTTCGATTTGAATCGGCTGCTTGCTGTCGCTTTGCAGGGCAAAGGCCGGGCTGGCGGCAAAAACGGCAACAAGGGCTAAGGTTTTACAAATTTTTTGTATCATAAATTGTGGCTTTCACTTTGGAAGGGAAATTCAGCAAACCGGTTTTGTGATCATAAGTCATGCCGTTTGCCTGACCGCCGGACTGTCCGTATTGGAAAGTAACAGGGCTGTCGGTATGGGCGTATTGCGCTTCGGTATCGACATTCAAACGTTCGGTTTTGACGATGCCGGCCAAACGCTTGGCATCTGCCGCTTTGTTTAAGACGACATTCTGTTCAAAAACGACTTTCTTATTTTGAATATTGTACGCGGCCTTGTCGCTGCCGACTTCGTACAGCAGGCTGCCGTCGCGGTAAAACGAAAGATGCGGTTTGCCCAAATGCACATCCGCGCTATTGGGATATTGGACAGCATCGACCGCGCTCAGGTTTTCTTTCAGACGGCCTTCTTGGTCAAAACGTTTGCCATTGATGCCTTTCATCGAATATTGCGGCTCATTCGGATTGAGGACGACTTCTTCGACCTGCACTTCGCTGATGCGGCCAAGCCACGCCGCCAATGCGCCAAGTGAAACGGCCAACACCAGCGGAAAGGCGATTCCGTAACGCCATCTGATTTTCATCGTACATACTCTTTCAAAGCAGGTTCAAGCGTACCTTGCGCCTGCATAATCAAATCGCACACTTCACGCACCGCGCCTGCGCCGCCGGAACGTCGGGTTACATAATGGGCGTATTGCAAAGTAAACCAATGCGCTTCAGGGACGGCGACCGCCAATCCGCAACGCACCATCACGGGCAAATCGACAACATCGTCGCCGACAAAGGCGCACTCATGCTCCCCCACACCGGCCTGTTCGCGTAATTGGGCGTAGGCGGCACGTTTGTCGTGAATACCTTTGAAGTAATAGTTGATACCGAGCTGCTTCACGCGGATACCGACGGAAGGCGCATCGCGGCCGGTAATAATTGCAGTTTGCACACCGCTGGCCTGAAGCATTTTCAATCCGTGTCCGTCTAAAGTATGGAACGATTTGATTTCTTCGCCGTTGTCTCGGATAAAAATACGGCCGTCGGTCAAAACACCGTCCACATCCAGTATCAGCAGTTTGATACCTAAAGCGCGTTGTTGCAGGTCGGAAGAGAGGTTTTGCATAAGGTTTCCTTATTTCAGACGGCCTATTCTAGCATAAGGCCGTCTGAAAACGTTTTTGCCATCGATTCAGACAATCCGTGCCATCAATAAATCGTGCATATTCAGCGCACCAATCAATACGCCGTTTTCTTCGACCACCAGCAAACCGTTCACATGGCCGCTTTGCATGGCTTTCAAAGCTTCGGTGGCAAGGCGGTCGGCAGAGATGGTTTTCGGCGAAGCGTGCATAATGTCGTCCACTTTCAAACCGGCAAAGCTGTCGCGTTCTTGAAACAGACGGCGCAAGTCGCCATCGGTAAATACGCCTTTCAGACGGCCTTCGGCATCGGTTACCGCCAACATGCCCAAACCTTTTTCACTCATGCGGACAATGGCCTCTTTCAACGGTGTACCCAACAAAACGGCAGGCAGAGCTTCGTCTTTGTGCATAATATCCGCCACGCGCAGCAGCAGGCGTTTGCCCAAACTGCCGGCCGGATGGCTTAAAGCAAAATCATCCGGCGTAAACGCACGCGCCTGCAGCAATACCACCGCCAGAGCATCGCCCAAGGCCATCACGGCGGTCGTACTGGAAGTCGGCGCAAGGCCGAGCGGACAGGCTTCTTTGGAAACCGCCGCGGTAATATGGATATCGGCATGGCGCGCCATGGTCGAAGTCGGATGGGCAGTGATACAAATAAGCGTGATGTTTTTGCGTTTCAACGCTGGAATAATCGCCGCAATTTCGTCGCTTTCGCCGGAATTGGAAATGGCAACCACGACATCGTTATCGACAATCATGCCCAAATCGCCGTGCGCCGCTTCGGCAGGATGGACGAAAAACGCAGGCGTGCCGGTGGAAGCCATGGTCGCCGCCATTTTGCGGCCGATGTGTCCGGACTTGCCCATGCCGGTAATGACAACCCTGCCCTTGCAGTGCAACAACGCTTCCGCCGCACGGACAAAATCATGGTCCAAAGCCGCCGCAATTTCATGCAAACCTTCGGCTTCCGTATCCAATACATCACGCGCCCAGTCGAGATAAAGTGTGTTTTCCGCCATCAAAGCCACCTTTCGTGCTTGAATTTAGGTTTGTTTTGCCCAAATTAATCGGCTGTAAACTGTTCAAATTCATCGAATCGGCGTAGCATTACCGCCACTTCACAAACAAACCTATTATGTAAAAGGAATCTGAGATGACTATTTTATCGGACGTTAAAGCATTAGGACAACAAATCTGGTTGGACAATCTCTCCCGTTCGCTGGTACAAAGCGGCGAGTTGGCAGAAATGCTGAAACAAGGTGTGTGTGGCGTAACTTCCAATCCTGCCATTTTCCAAAAAGCCTTTGCCGGAGACGCGCTGTACGCCGATGAAGTAGCCGCGCTCAAACAACAAGACCTAACCCCGAAACAACGCTACGAAACCATGGCGGTTGCCGATGTGCAAGCCGCTTGCGACGTATGCCTTGCCGAACACGAATCCACCGGCGGCAAAACCGGCTTCGTCAGCCTCGAAGTTTCGCCTGAATTGTCCAAAGACGCGCAAGGTACGGTTGAAGAAGCGCGCCGCCTGCACGCCGCCATCGGCCGCAAAAATGCCATGATTAAAGTACCGGCAACCGATGAAGGCATCGAAGCACTTGAAACCCTCGTTTCAGACGGCATCAGCGTCAACCTGACCCTGCTCTTCTCCCGCGTCCAAACCCTCAAAGCCTATGCAGCCTACACGCGCGGCATTGCCAAACGTTTGGAGGCAGGACACGACGTTTCCCATATCCAAGTTGTCGCCAGCTTCTTTATTTCCCGTGTCGATGTCGCGTTGGATGCCACCCTGCCCGACCACCTCAAAGGCAAAGTTGCCATTGCGCTGGCCAAAGCCGCCTATCAAGATTGGGCGCAATACTTCGGTAGCAGCGAATTTGCCGCACTTGCTGAAAAAGGTACCAACCGCGTACAACTTCTGTGGGCATCTACCGGCGTGAAAAACCCTGCCTATCCTGATACGTTGTACGTTGACAGCCTGATTGGCGCCCATACCGTCAACACCGTTCCCGATGCCACACTCAAAGCCTTTATCGACCACGGCACTGCCAAAGCCACTCTGACCGAAGGTGTGGACGAAGCCCAAGCGCAGCTTGCCGAAACCGCCAAACTCGGCATCGATGTCGAAACTTTGGCAACTCGTTTACAGGAAGACGGTTTGAAACAATTTGAAGACGCTTTCGCCAAACTACTGGCTCCCTTGGCTTAAGCAGATTAAACGGACGGCCGAGAAACTTAAATCATTTTGAAAAGTCTCAGGCCATCTGAAACCCAAACTCGGGCGTGTACGGCACGCCCTTTTCTATCACGATTTGAACACCGTGCAGGCATACTGTCCCTGCCCTACACAAACACCCTGCCATGTACATAGGACGTTTCGCCCCCAGCCCTACCGGCCTGCTTCATATCGGCTCCCTACTGACCGCCGTCGCCTCCTATGCCGACGCACGCGCTCATCAAGGCAAATGGCTGGTCCGCATTGAAGACCTTGACCCCCCGCGCGAAATGCCCGGCGCCGCTGCCGACATTTTGCGCACGCTTGAAGCTTTTGGTTTTGAGTGGGACGGCGAAGTCGCCTATCAAAGCCGCCGTTACGACCTATATCAAGACACCCTCGACCGCCTCAAAACAGCCGGGCTGGTGTATCCCTGCTATTGCAGCCGCAAAGACTGGCAGGCGGCGGCAACACATGGTGCGGACGGATTTGTGTATAACGGCCGTTGCCGCAATCCTCAGCAAAGACCCAACACGCAAAACAAAACTCCGGCATGGCGCATTCAAGTTCCCGATCGTGTAATCGGTTTTTCAGACGGCATTGTCGGACATTACGCACAAAATCTGGCACACGACATCGGCGATTTCGTCCTGCTTCGTGCCGACGGCTATTGGGCATATCAGCTTGCCGTGGTTGCCGACGATGCCGATCAAGGCATAACGCATATTGTCCGCGGTCAGGACTTGCTCGTCTCTACGCCGCGCCAAATCTACCTGCAACAATGCCTCGGCGTTCCCACACCGGCCTACGCCCACCTTCCCCTATTGACCAACAATCAAGGGCAAAAATGGTCGAAACAAACCCTTGCCCCGGCTTTGGATTTGAATCAAAAAGAACAACTCCTACGCCAAGTCCTAACCTACCTCAACCTACCCGATGCACCTACCGTGAACCGTCCGCAGGAATTGCTTGATTGGGCGGTGGTACACTGGCAAATGGACAAAATCCCAAAATCGTCCATTATCACAGACTGAATTAGCACGATTACAACAAAATTACTCTAGGTATTACAATATTTCATAAAATTATGTAAGTAATCTTCCGATTCATCCCAGACCATGCCCAAGAAGCGAAAAATCATGTATATTTTGAAAATTTCCTAAAATTGTCACAAACTGATAATTTCAAGGTTGTAACAATATACGGCTGACGCGTTATTGAGGATGACAAAACGCGGCAGATCTCCCACGATACAACAAAAAGAATACCGCTATGCCAAGTGCCATTATTGTAGAAGACGAAGTATTAGCAGCAGAACGCTTACGTGTATTATTGGAAGAGTGCAATGTCGTACTACTCAACGTCTTTCACCATGCCATGCCAGCATTGGAGTGGCTGAGCGTCCACGAAGTCGACATCGTCTTTGCCGACATCGGCATGCCGGAAATCGACGGTCTCGAGTTTGTCGAACGCATTAAGCGTACCGCTAAGCGCCAGCCGGAAATTGTATTCACCACAGCCTATGAAGAACACGCCCTGCGCGCGTTTGAGCTGGCTGCCGCAGACTATCTGCTCAAACCAATCAAAATGACCCGCCTGCAAACCGCGCTTGACCGCATCATCGAGAAAAACCGCGAAAAAGCAGACAGTTTCACCCATTTCAAAGTGTACAACCGCGAGCGTATGGTTGAAATCCCATGGCAACAGGCGCGTTACCTGATGGCGGAACACAAAACCGTCTATCTGTTTACCGGCGACGGCCACAGCTACGAATTACCGAAAACATTGGTTTACTGGGAAGAATTGCTGGGCGATAAAGTCATCCGCATCCACCGCAATGCCCTCGTCTTCCGCCACACCCTCGACAGCCTGATTCGACTGGACGATGACGAAAACGACGAATACGCATCCACATGGGGTGCTAAAATTCTCGATATTCCAACTCCGTTGCCTGTCAGCCGCCGACAACTGTCCACCCTGAGGAAAATCATTAAAAACAGCATCTAACAATGCGCTCCTTGATTGGCTCTCTTTAAATCAAAGGCCGTCTGAAAAGATATTTTCAGACGGCCTGACACCTTTGCAAAATCCCCCCAAAATCCCCTAAATTCCTACTAAGACATTTAGGGGATTTTTCATGAGTACCTTCTTCCGGCAAACCGCACAAGCCATGATTGCCAAACACATCGACCGCTTCCCACTATTGAAGTTGGATCAAG
>ERZ773250.405-NODE-405-length-25771-cov-7.172422_pt1 | contig 25771 bp, 35 predicted proteins | sample MGYA00511258_ERZ773250 | MGnify/ENA primary metagenome ERZ773250 (study PRJEB29015, sample SAMEA2738164) | human oral metagenome | biome: human oral; feature: human-associated habitat; material: saliva | place: China | collected 2187 ... | reverse complement strand
AAAAAACGCTTATAAAAGAGCTTTTGAGCAAGTATGCGCCGCTTTCAATCGAATTGCAAAAGGCCATTCTGGCTGATAACGAGGATTCGAATGTAAACGAAGTGAAGAGAGCAAAAGACGTCACACCTCAAGAACCAGAAAATCTATCTGATTTGCTGAGCGCTCCAGAGGAAGAACAAGCTAAAGATGTTACACCTCTTGAAGATGATGCCCAAAATTCAGCTGCAGATAGCGTTCCAGATTTTGTTGATCCAGAAAATGGTCAAATGGACATGCTAGAAGGGGAGGATTTCTAAAATGACTGAAGAATTAAAAGATGTAACAGATAGCCTCGAACTTATTCCAGTAACGGATTTAGAGGTCGGCTTTGTCCTAAAAGCTGCCGAAATCAAAATTCAAGGTAAGGAAGTTTTGGAACAGGCTTTAGCTGCCTATCAAAAGAAATACGCAGGGTATGTCGTAACAGAAGAAACTTTGTCTGACGACACAAAGGTCAAAGATGAATTGGGACGAGTGCAACGTCAAATTGAGCAAGAACTCAAAAACCAGCTCAAAGACTACTCTAATCCGCTGGACGAAGTGAAAGCGTGGGTTAATACTGTACTAGACCCTATCAAAACTTTGCAGACGGACATCAAAAATCAGATTAAAGAATTTGAAGAGAGGGCGACAGAAGCTCGTAAGGAAACAGTCAAGGAGGCTTTTGAGTCTGCGATTGCAGATAGCGGAGTCGACCTGGATATCAAGCTATTTGCCATCTACTTTGACGATCTCAGCAAGAAAAAGTGCTTCATGGCTGACAATGTGCGAATTAATCAAGCGACCTCTAAGATGATTGCTGATTTTGTCGCAGAAGAAGCAACCAAGAAACAGCAACGCGAGGCAGGACTTATCCAGATAACAGAAGCAGCTGCCAAGGCAGGATTTGGCCCGGTTGTCTACATTCGACGATATGAAGAAGGTGCTAAGTTGGAGGATATTCTGCAGGCCGTTTTAGACGATAAAGACCTAGCAGACAGAGCCAAGGCGGAGGAAGAGCTTAAAGAACACATCAAGGAAATGACAGCTATTGCAGAGGATAATAATCTAGCCCCTCAAAAATACGCTGACATGCTCAAGGAAGGCAAGTCCGTTTTGGATGTTATCAATATCCTGCACGCAGACGCAGCTGAAATGAGACAAGCACAGGCCGAAGTGGAAAGAAATGCTCAGAATCAATTCTACACCCAAAATCAGCCCGAATTTAAGCCTGAAACCATTTCAGAGGGTAATTCTACCCCAGAACAAAAAACTAGCCAAAAATCGCAAAATATGGCTTCTGAGGATGGCGTTAAAAAATATGGTTACAAATTTACTGTAGATCTAATTTTTCCAGCAGAGAACGCAAAGGAAATAAAAGAGCAATTTAAAGAATGGCTCAATGCTCACGGCGTTCAATTTGAGCCACGAACAAAATCAGTAAAGGTGGAGATGAAATGACACTGGATTTACTTGGAGAAGATTACTACTCAGCAGCTTCCGCACGTCAATACTGGTCTATCTCGCAATACAAGCGATTTAGAGAGTGCGAAGCACGGGCATTAGCAGAGCTGGCAGGGGAGTGGGAAGACCAACGAGACAACACAGCCCTCTTGGTCGGAAATATGGTCCACAGCTACTTTGAAAGCCCAGAAGCACATAAGAAGTTTATGGATGAAAATGCGGACGCCATGATTTCAAAAGCTGGTAAAACCAAAGGTCAGTTAAAAGCTGACTTTCTGGTCGGCCAGCGCATGATTGAGCGACTGGAAACTGATAAGCAGTTCATGGACTACTATGTCGGCCAGAAAGAGGTTGCTGTAACAGGCAAAATCGAAGGCGTGGAATTCAAAGGCAAGATTGACTGTCTCAATGTCGAAAGGGGCTACTTCGTGGACATCAAGACTACAAAATCAGACATCGACAGTATGGTCTGGGTCCAAGACGAAGCAAACGGCCGAAATATTCAGGTCCGCTGGTTTGAAGCTTGGGGATATGTCTTACAGATGGCAGCATACAAGAAGATGCTAGAAGAGAAGTACGGCAAAGAGTTCACCCCTATTATATACGCAGTGACAAAAGAGCCAACTCCCGACACAAGAGCCATCGTTTTTCAAACTCAGGAAAAGCTTGATTACGAGTTATCTGAGTTATCTATGCTCATTAAGCATCTTGATAATGTTAAAAAGGGAAAAGAAGAGGCGAAGCCATGCGGTCATTGTGAATACTGCAAGTCGAAGGCATTGAGTCAACGTGTGGAGGTGGTTTGATGATCTATCTCTACGAAAACCACCTAGGCGGCTGGTACACTCTAGATCGCTACGAAGAGCCAGATTACTGCGAAACATGCAGGGAATACGATGAGTACATCGGCTCATTTCGTAGCATGGAAGATGTTGCTCTGAAGCTATTGAAAGAGGATGCTTCAGACGAGGAAATCCAGCGAATGACTGGATTAAAAGTGATTGTTAAGTTTGAAAAACCAACTGTTTCCATTTTGGAAACAACTCAAAAACCAACAAGCCGTGCATTCTTGTAAAACTGCGAACTAGAAAACGTCAGTAAAGGTTATGTGACCTTGGACGAGCGACTGCCCGTATTTAGCCAAACTCACAACAACAGAGGCAGTCGCATTTTTTTGAAATGATAGCAGGAAAGAAAATGATAAATAAAATTATAATCCCAGGTACAAGCATCGCACTTGAGATTGCTGGTAGACATATCGCAGTATCAAATGCGATAAACTACGACATCCAGATGGAATTCAAAAATGCAGATGCAGATACCTCTCTGGATACAGAAGGCGACGTTTTCTAGCCATTGTACTGGCTAGACGTTAAAGCTATACCAAAGAAACCGACAGAATATCACTCTAGTCTTGGTGCAAAAGCAGAAAAACGCAACTTGACCGAGCTTCAGAAGTTCTTTGAATTCGTTGAAGATAACAAGCGTAACCTCTTTGACCTTTGTGGTATTAAGGGAGAACTGCAATGAAATCTCTGACCTTATCGTTAGACATTTCAACTACTGCGACAGGTTGGGCCGTATTTCACGGCTCTGACCTTGTCCAGAGTGGTGTCTTAAAACATAAAAGTAAGTCGTTCTTTGAACGTGGGCGCTTCATGGCTAGTGAATTGAGAGCGATTCAATCAAGGGCGCTCCAGAAGTACAACTGCCATTTTGAATCGATTGTGGTCGAGAAGAACTCGGTCATGGGGCCAAATCAGCAGTCCATGATCAGTATTGGAATTGTGACAGGCATTATCCTTGGACGGCTAGTCGCTGACAATGTGTATTTTGTGAACGTGTCGACATGGCGCAAGTATTGGAAGTTCAGCTATAAAGACCGTAGCAAAAAATCAATGAAGCTGCAGGCAGTTCTAAGGTGTCCGATGAATTCAACCTAAACGTCAAAGACGACGAGGCTGATGCGATTCTGATTGGTTCGTATTTTGTAAGCCATGGCCACGAATTTGGAGACCTGGAAAGCCATAAGATAAGTTGAGGAGGTGGAATGATGCGAGTGTTCATGGAGTTCGTTGACGACGAAGAAAAGCTGGCGGTGGAGAAACTCAATGAATATATTGAAAAAGCCAAAATAGCAACAAGTGGCAAGGCGAAAATAAACATTATAGGTTACCAAGTTGCACGTTACGAACAAATAAACAAAGAAAGAACTTACATTCTTGTCGAGGAGGTCATAGATTGAAACGAAAAAGCATATCTAAAGCCATGAGACAAAAAGTTTTAGATAAGTATGGTGGTCACTGTGCTTATTGTGGAAAGGTTTTGGACTTAAAAACTTTGAGAGTGGATCATTTGCATCCTCACTATCGAGGCGGAGAGGATAGTTTTGAAAACTATATGCCTGCTTGCTATCAATGCAATTTCTACAAATCTACTTTTCTGTTAGATGAATTCAGGGAGCAGATGTCTACTTTGCACGAAAGAATCACCAAGCCATTCATAGCAAGGCTTGGGTTAGATTATGGAATCATTAAAATTGAACCATTCGACGGAACGTTTTATTTTGAGGAGGAACACGAGAAGTGAAACGATTTATCGCAATATGGATATTATTATCTGCTGGATTGAATGTCTGGCAGAGTATCCACATTAAAAAATTAGAAGAAAAGCGCCCTATGCTCATCTACAAGGCTGATAATCAAGGCGCAGAAATTAAAGGTAGAGTCGTCCACAAGGAGAAGGTTGGTGACCTGTACACGATCAAAATACAGAACTACGGCATTTTCGTAGTTACTCAAACAAACTACGAATCATTGAGGATTGGAGATGAGGTGAAATTATGATACCCAAATTTAGAGCGTGGGACAAGCACGGACAAAAGATGTTTGCTAATGACGAATTGATTATCTGGAATGGCAATGTCTATGCGAACGATAGCAAAAAGCTCACATGCAATTACTTAAAAGGCTGGACGATTGATGATAAATACCTCATGCAGTCAACTGGCATCAGAGATATGAACAACCGAGAAATCTTTGAGGGGGATGTAGTTAGACAAGTACGAACCCAGCCAACAACGGAAAACGAGATAATCACAGGCGTTGTAACCATGATTGAGGGCACTTGGTTGATTATGAATGATAATGAGCAATTAGCAAGTAAATTGTGGTCAGAAACTGACGAGAACGAAATTATCGGCAATATCTATGAAAATAAAGATATTTTGGAGGATAAAAAATGGAACTAGAAATAATTGACAACGTAAACAAGCCGAGCCACTACCAAGGACGATATGGCATGGAATCTATCGATGCTTTAAGGAATTTCATGACACCAGAGCAGCTAAAAGGCTTCTATCTTGGAAATGCTTTGAAGTATCAACTGCGCTTCCAGAAGAAAAACGGTCTTGAAGATTTGAAGAAGGCTCGTAAGAATCTGGATTGGCTGATTGAGGAGGTGCAAGATGAATAAACGTCAACGCAAAAAGAAAATTTTGAACGGTCTGAACAAAGAAGAAAGATACCGTAGGACGTATTGTCCTGTATGCGATAGCGAAATTGGAGTATTTGATGAATATTTTAATACATACGGTTTCTGCTCTGAATATTGTGGCTATGAATACTACGGAATTTCAAGATTATAAAAATAAAAGATTGGAGTTAAAATGACATTGTTTGATGAAGTACAGCAACTTAGCTCAGAAAGTCACGCAAAATGGTTTGAGCGTTACTTTAAAAAATATAACTTGGAAAAAGTTATTAAGAAATCAGCCAAGCAAGGTTATACAGGTCATCTGATGAGCGTTTTAAAAGTCGGAGATGACTATACTAGGCGTAGGTTGGATGATGAAAGGACACTTGAGAAGATCAAGGAATTGTTAGGAGATGGTTTCAAGGTAGAGTTTCGTTTGACATACGGTAAAAATATTCTTACTGGCGAAAGATTTATAGCCAACAAACAAATCCATATTACATGGTAACAAAAAAGCCAAGACACTCTCTGTCTCAGCAATAATTTTCAACACTATTATTATATCACAAAGGAGATAGAGAGTGAAGGCTAAAGAGCTCTTGAAAGAGTTGCAGGATCTGGACATGGACATTCAAAGCCGTATAGATGAAATCAAAGAACTTGAGGCTGGTTTGCTCTCAAGTCCTAAGTGGGCCGAAGCTAAAGTAAAAGGTGGGCAGACAAGAAAGATTGGTGATGTGTACGCTCAGTTGATAACCATGAAGGATGAAATCGAGAAGGACACTAATGTTGTTATCAATCGTAAAATGGAATTAGGGCGGATGATTAACAAGTTGACAAATCCTAAGCACAGAACAATCCTGAGAATGACTTATATCAATAAAGGTACGGCTGATAGTATTTGTTATGACTTGAAAATGAGCCGTACAACCTATTACAGATTGAAGAATGAGGCAATTTTAGCCTTAGAAGAAGTTATCTAATGTCATAAGTTCAAAATGGGACTATTTGGGACGGCACGGTTCTAAAAATCTGTTAAAATGGTAGTATCAAGAATTAAGGGATGAGCGTCAATATATCACCCATTAACTTACAAATGGTTGCGGAGCGACTAGACCTTGCATGATTGCGTAGCTAATTATATTCCGGATAAGTTATAAGCTAGAGGGTTTGATTCCCTCAGAGGTTTTAAATGACTACAAAAAATAAAAAAAGGAAAACTTTCAAAATGATTTCTAATTAACACCGCAAGGTAGTAGTCGCCTTGCAGTAAGGGCATAGCTCAGTGGGGGAGCGATATGACCATAAAGGGTCTGAAACGTACGCAGGTTCGATTCCTGCTGTTCTTATGAGAGGTCTTCATTAAGTCACACAAGCGTGTGGCTTTTTGTGTTGTGAAAGGAGGTAGCGATGAATGAACGTGAAGAAATAGCTATCAAAGAATTAAAAAATCATGCTATGGATTTGATGTCTGACTGGCCTGCCTCTAGGAATAGACAGAAATCCTTTGTGCTGGCTTACATGGCTAACGGGTTTCAGAATGCAACTCAGGCAGCAAAAGAGGCTGGTTTTAGCCAAAAAACAGCAAGAATCACAGCTCATAAAATGTTATCAGGTACTAACAAGTTCTTACACATCCCTCCTGTCATCGAAAAACTAAAAAATGCCTTCGACGAGCGCAGGACGGAGCTTTCTTTGCTCAATTCTGTAGACATTCAGCAGTTTTGGGCAAAAATTATCAGACGCGAAATCAAAGATGTCAAGCTTGTCGGCGATAGGGAAGGGTATCAGTCTGTCAAGGAAGTCCCTCCTGATTTATCCGTAATGTTGTCAGCATCGGACAAGTACGCTAAGACGTTAGGCATGTATCAAAACAACATCGATATCACTCAACGAACAATCGAAATCAAGGTAGGTGATTGGGATGCTGACGAAGACTAGGCCGAAAATCAATATTGTCATTCAATATCCTAGCAGAGTTTTTAATAAGCATATCTACGATAAGCTCAATGACTATTCTACTTTCACCGAAGTTCATTACGGCGGGGCTTCATCAGGAAAGAGTCACGGCGTTATTCAAAAGGTGGTCTTTAAGTCCTGCCAGGATTGGAAATATCCACGCAAGATACTTTTTTTGCGAAAAGTGGGGTCAACGGTCTACGACTCAATCTTTGAAGATGTGAAACAATGCTTGGATAAATGGCAGTTATTAGATAAGTGCAAGGTCAACAATTCGGCTTATCGGATTGAGCTACCGAATGGCGCACAATTCATCTTTAAAGGGCTGGACAACCCAGAGAAAATCAAGTCAATCAAGGGAGTATCTGATGTAGTGATGGAAGAAGCCTCTGAGTTTACACTTGATGACTACACTCAGTTGACTTTGCGTTTAAGGGATAAGAAACACTTAAATAAGCAAATCTTTTTGATGTTTAACCCAGTTTCAAAAGTCAACTGGACCTACAACGCTTTTTTTGTTAAGAAGCCAAAAAACACGGTTGTTTATCATACGTCCTACAAGGATAATCGATTTTTAGACCAGGTAACAATCGAGAATATCGAAGAACTAGCCAACAGAAACGAAGCGTACTACAAGATTTATGCTTTGGGTGAGTTCGCAACTCTGGACAAGCTGGTTTTCCCGAAGTACGAAAAAAGGTTATTAAATAAAGACGAGCTAGCACATTTGCCGGCTTATTTTGGTCTTGATTATGGCTTTATCAACGATCCGTCAGCTTTGATGCACATCAGGATTGATGATGCAAACAGGAAGCTTTATGTAGTCGAGGAATTTGTAAGAAAAGGATTGACGAATGACAAGATCGCGGAAAGTATCAAAGCCCTTGGGTATGCCAAAGAACAAATCAGAGCTGATAGTGCCGAAAAGAAATCGAACCAAGAATTGCGAAATCTTGGAATCCCTCGGGTTATCGATGTGCAGAAAGGCCCTGGATCGGTTATGCAAGGGATTCAGTATCTCTTACAGTACGACTGGATTGTTGATGAACGATGCGTGAAGCTGATTGAAGAACTGGAAAATTACACTTGGAAGAAGGACAAGAAGACAAATGAGTACATCAACGAGCCAGTAGATAGCTATAATCACTGCATTGATGCGATTAGATACGCTTTACAAGACAGGATTTATCAATCCAAGAAAGAGATTGATGTTGATAAAACAATTGGTAAGATTAATAGGATGTTTAGGAGGTAAGATGTGGACAAAGTAAATGAATTTGAATACGGCATTGATGTTTCTACTAAAGCAAGAGCTGACAGTTTATATTTCAGCCGTTTGTCGAATGAGCAATTTAGATATACTTCAAGTGAGGATCTATTATCTACAGACAAAGGTAAGAAAGCACTTAGAGACATGATTGAAGCGTTTTTTGATATCCAAAAGAAACGACTGGATGTGCTTGAATCATATGCTCAAGGAGATAACTACAGTATTTTGTCTGGTAGTCGCCGGTTGGATAAAGAAAAGGCAGATTATCGTGTAAGGCACAAGTGGGGCGGGTATATTTCTAGCTTCGCTACTAGTTATGTAATTGGGAATCCAGTCACGATTGGTATTCTCGAAGGTGCTAATAAAAAACAGTTGAAGACGATTGAAGAGATTGAATGGCAAAATGATATCAATGCGCTAAACAGTGACTTAGCATTTGATGCATCAGTTTACGGACGAGCGTTTGAATATCATTTTAGAGACAAAGACAGTATCGATCGTGTAGTACTAATCAGTCCTCTTGAAATGTTCGTGATCCGTGATTTGACGGTTGAACAGAATATCATTGCAGCAGTTCACCTGCCTATTTATGTAGACAAGGTCAACATGACCGTCTATACAAAAGACAAGATGATTTCCTACAAACCTTTTTCGATAAAATCAATCAGATTATCTGTTGAAGATACGAGAAAACACGAATATAATGACGTTCCGGTCGTTGAATGGTGGAACAACCGATTCAGAACTGGTGACTATGAAAGTGAAATCTCACTTATCGATGCCTATGATGCTGGGCAATCAGACACAGCTAATTATATGAGTGACTTAAACGATGCAATGCTTGTTATCAAGGGCGACTTGGATGCAATTGGCGCAAGTGCTGAAAGTGTCGCTAAAATGAAAGATGCTAACACGCTACTACTTCAAACGGGAATCAGCGCAAATGGACAACAAACGAGTGCAGATGCTGGATATATTTATAAACAGTATGATGTGAGTGGCACCGAGGCATATAAGGACCGTTTAGCGAACGACATTCACAGATTCAGTCGTATTCCTAACCTAGACGATGACCGCTTCAATGCTACTTCTTCCGGAATTGCTCTGCTATACAAGATGATTGGACTTGAGCAAGTACGCAAGAACAAAGAAACGTACTTTACAAAAGCTTTGCGCCGTCGATATGAGTTGATTAGTAACATTCACAAAGCTATCAATAAACCTTTAATCGAGGCAGACAAGCTGACCTTTACTTTTCATCCTAACATTCCTCAAGATGTTTGGAATGAAATCAAGGCTTACATTGAAGCTGGAGGGGTAGTATCACAAGAAACACTCATGAACAACGCTAGTTTCACTGATTACAAGACGGAACAATCACGAATCCTGAAGGAAGGCGGAGCCAGTGATGGCGAAATTAGTCAGATTGTAGGTGATGTACATGCCGAACAAGAGAGCGACTGAAAATCAACGTTATAACGCTGAACGCAAAGCACAAGCAGCATTGATGAAAAGAGATGTTGATAGAGATGCGATTCTTACTCAGCTGTATCAAGAGTCTTTTAACAGATTGCAAACAGAAATAGATCGTTTTTACATAGCCTACGCTGGTAAAGAAGGCTTGACCAAGCAAGAAGCCATGAAAAAAGCTTCTGAATTTGACGTTACAAAATTCGCAGAGAAGGCTAAAAAAGCAGTCAAGGAAAAAGATTTTAGCCCAGGAACAAATTCATGGTTAAGAACTTATAATCTGAAGATGAAAGTCAGCAGATTGGAACTTTTGAAAGCGGAACTTGCCCTTGAAATTCAAAATCTTACCTCTGAAGTGAATGAGGTCTTTGATAAGGCACGCAGAGAGGAGTATTTAGCTGAATTTAAGCGCCAAGCAGGCATCTTGGGGATTTCATCCAAAGGAGCAAACAAACGCATACAGAGCGTTTTAGGTGCTGATTTCTACGGACAGAATTTTTCAAGCAGAGTGTGGGGGTCTACAGGTCTACAAGCAACTTTGCAGAGGGATGTCTTTGCTTCTCTCAATCGTGTGTATACGGACATGATGGGCTATAAGCAAGAAATAAACCGGCTTTCAAAAAAATACCAGACAAGTAAAGAAAATGCTAAACGCTTGTTAAAGACTGAGATTGCAAGAATAAACGCTGACACACAACATGCAATGCTGAAAGCCAACGGTTTTACTCACATGATTTTTGTGGCCGAGCCTGGAGCTTGTGATATTTGTGGACCTCTTGATAAAAAGGCGATTCCTATCGATGAAGTGGAAAAGGGAGTAAATATGTTTCCAATGCATCCGAATTGTCGGTGTTCTGCCTATGGTCATATCAAGATGGATTACAAGGCAGGTGGAAGTACACTTGATGAGTATGAACTTTGGGATACTACTATTGAAACTGATGATAAAAAAGTGTATAATCAGGGTATGGAAGGTATGTATCGTAAAAAAACAATTGATCAGTCCAAAATGTCAAAAGCCTCTCAGGAGCAGATAAATCGTTTGTCTAGGAAATTTAGAAAAAGAGGCGGAGTATTTATTTCTGATGAAGATGCTATTGAATACCTTGATGAGAAAAAAGCAGAGGCTATTACTTTAGATCCATATACAATTTTAAAGAGAGACGAAATCTCCATATCTGCGCTCATTGAGGAGTTGGAGCACGCTGAACAATATTTGAGAAATGAAAATGATGGCACAGCTTTAAGTGTTGCGATAAATGAATTAAACGCCAAGAGAAAGTCGATTGAAGAAAAAGAACGGTATAAACTCCCTAAAATAGAAATCGATAGCGTCCGAAAGGACATAAAATACTATGAAAAAGAAGTCGAGAGGTTAACAAATGAAAATTTTAAGTTCTAAAAAATTTGGTCGTAGGTTGGTATTGACTTTGGAAGAAAATCTTCCTGATGATTTTAAGAATAATTCTAAAATTTCCGTTGATGGTCATATTTTTACAGACGCTCTTGTTGCGATGACTTCTGGAAAAAATTCACGTAATGTTCTTTCTGTTTTATTTGATGGAGTTTCTAATGTAGATGGGAAAGAACTAGTGATTTTGTAGATTGCTGGTTCAGGCGTTTTTGGATAAAGGTGATAATCTAGTCGATAAAGTGTTGAGGTATTATCATGGAAGTAATGGCTATGCCTAGCAAAGAAGTTTTGATTTTTACAAAACAAATCCGCCACTGGATTGTCGGCGATAAAACTATTTCAGGAAAGAAACAATTTATTTTCCGTGAGGATACTCCTCCTGAAATCTTAAAACTTTATCAAGATATAAAACCAAAACTTGAATTTGCTTATTAACAATCAAAAGCACCTAGAGAAATCTAAGTGCTTTTCTTATTTTTAATTTTTTTCAAAAAACCTCTTGACTTTTTGGTAACACGGTTATATAATAATTGTGTTACCAAAAAAAGAGGTGATGACATGGTAGCAAAAGTCGGAAGACCGAAAAGTGAAAATCCTCGCAGAAATAATACAAGACTTCGTATGACTGATGAAGAAGTAGCAATGTTAGAGTATTGTGCTGAACAAACAGGAAAGACGAAGACGGAAATTTTAATGCTGGGACTAGAAAAGGTCTACAACGAAATCAAAAAATAGCCTAGAACCCCTATCGCCAAACAGTCGGTTCTAAGCTATCACCACAGAAGTGTTTCTGCATGAAATATTATATCATGCTGAGACGCTCTTTTCAAGATACACGAAGGAGTGTTTTTATTATGGCAAAAATTGAACTTTTAGACAGTTACGAAGATTTACTGAACTATGTTGAAGAAATCCGTGAGAGCATGGACTTGATTCACAATTGGCTAGCAAAAGAACCAGATTGGGATAGTCAGTGTGAATTATATGAATTTATTGCTCAACATAGCTCACAATTCGCTGTATTGAATCTTATCATGTACAGGCTGGATAGTCTTAAAGATGAACATCGTACCATTATTGATAATTATATGAAAGGGGTCTAAAAATGGAACTACAAATTTTTAAAAACGAACAATTCGGAGAAGTAAGAACGGCAGAAGTTAATCAAGAAATTTATTTCAACTTAAAAGATTGCTGTCAGGTTTTGGAAATTAAAAATCACAACGACGCACTAAAACGGCTAAATAAGGATGGGGTCGTTACTACCGACCTCACCGACAGTCTAGGACGAACTCAACAAGCCAACTTCATCAACGAAGCTAATTTCTATAAACTTGTTTTTCAATCTCGCAAACCAGAAGCAGAGAAATTTGCTGATTGGGTCACTAGCGAGGTTCTGCCCTCTATTCGTAAGCATGGCGCTTATATGACCGACCAAGTGGCCTATAATATCACACACAACAAACAAGCCTTAGCAGACTTGCTCCTTATGGCTGGTAATCAACTGAAAGAAAAAGAAGCAGTCATTAAACACTTGGAAGCTGAAAAAGCTGTACTTTCCGTTGAAAATACCATAATGAAGCCGAAAGCAGACTATTTCGATGAACTGGTAGATAGAAACTTACTGACTAGCTTCCGAGAAACAGCCAAACAATTAAAAATTAAAGAACGTAAGTTTATTGACTTCTTGATGGAGAAAAAATACATCTATCGAGATAAGAAAGGCAAGCTCCAACCAACAGCCAATAAAAATGATGGTTTATTTGAGGTCAAGGAGACACTCAACGAAAAAACACAATGGTCTGGCACACAGACCCTCATCACACCTAAAGGCCGTGAAACCTTTAGACTACTATTTATTTAATTAAGCTCTAACCGTATGGAATTCCGTACGGTTTTTATATTGTCCAAACCGTGCTAAAGACGTTAAAAGTTGCATGAGTTCGGGGAGGTTGCCCGTCAAGCGTAGAAAGGAGCCTACTAATGGCAGAAGAACAAACACCACAGGCGGTTGATCCACAATCACCGGAAACAGTCGAAGGACAAGCTAGCAATCCGACACAGGAACCGGAAAAGATGGTATCAGTGGCCGAAATGCAACGCCGTTTGAAGTATATGGAAGATAAACATTCCAAAGATACAGCGGACGCGATTGCAAAAGCCTTGGAAAAATACAAGGCAGAAAGTGAACTTTCGGGTAAAGAACTCGAAGAATACCGCCGGAAAGAAGCTGAAGCAGAAAAACAAGCTCTGTTGGATGAGATTGCTGGTTTGAAAAAAGAACAAACTAAGCGTGAATTGACAGACGAAGCAATCAAAACGTTATCTGGTCGTAAGCTTCCTGTAAATGACAAGGTGCTCTCATTTGTGGTTAAAGATACCGCAGACGGCACTTTGAAGGCTATTGCAGATTTTGAAAGCATCATCAGCGAAATTAAAGCTGGATATACTCAATCAGAACCACCTGCTGTTTCATCATCTTTTGGTGGTTCAAGTTCAAAAAGTCAGGGAGATATCTTCCGTGACTCACGCATAATCTAAAAAGGAGAACAATAAATGACAGTACAAGTTTTTAATCCTGAAAAAGTTTTAGTTTCTGAAAAGAAGGACGGAACTCTTCACAAAGAATTTACAGACATCATCATGAAGGAAGTTGCTCAAAACTCACTTGTTATGCAGCTTGGAAAATACCATGAAATGGACGGAGAGCAAGAGAAAACAGTCTACGTTCAAACCGATGGGGTTTCTGCTTACTGGGTGAATGAAACTGAAAAAATCAAGACAGATAAACCTGAAGTGATTCCGGTTAAGCTTAAAGCTCACAAGCTTGGTATCATCCTTCTTGCTTCTCGTGAAGCATTGAATTATACCTGGGAAAAATTCTTCAACGACATGAAACCTCAGATCGTCGAAGCGTTCTACACTAAAATTGACGAAGCTGGTCTTCTCGGCCATGAAACGCCGTTTGCTAATTCAGTGGCCAAAGCTGCCAAAGATGCAAGCAAAGTGATTGGCGGACCGATCAACTTTGAAAATATCCTGAAACTTGAAGATAAATTGCTAGATAGCGATGTTGAAATCAATGCATTTGTATCTCGTGTCTCTAACCGTTCTGCACTTCGTGAAGCTCGTGACGGCGACAAGAAGACAATTTACGATAAAGAAAACAACAAGCTTGACGGAATTGTGACTGTAGACATGAAATCTAAGAATTTCAAGAAAGGTGACTTGCTCGCTGGTAACTTCGACAATCTGATCTATGGTGTTCCTTACAACATCAACTACAAGATTTCAGAAGAAGGTCAAATCTCAACAATTCAGAACGCAGATGGTACGCCTATCAATCTATTTGAACAGGAAATGATTGCTATCCGTGCAACAATGGACATCGCAGTCATGATCACGAAGACAGATGCCTTTGCTAAATTAACAGACGCTGCAAACGTTTAGAAAGGAGCTTGTAAATGGCTTATATTGTAACAACAAATATCATTGATACCAAAGACAACAATCGTCTTTATGAAAAAGGCGAGGTATATCCTCGAGAAGATCTGAGCGTAACAGATGCTCGCATTAAGGCTCTTTTGAAAAAAGGGGTTATCGAATCAAATGGTGAAGCAGGAGATATTATTTTACCTACTGATGAACCAGTTGAAGAAATTGAAGAAGTGGCAGCAGGGGAGTAGTTCATGGAAAGTGCCCAACTTGAAAAAATAAAACGTCGGTTGGGTATTGATTCAGCCGACTCGAAAGAAAATGACTTATTACAAGATTTAGTTGATGATGCAGAAAGTTATTTCAAAAGTTTAACAGGAACCACAGCAGTAGATCCTAAATATAACTTTATGATTGAGAATGTAGTTTATAAGCTCTATGGGCGCAAAGGTTCGGAAGGAGTAACTTCTGAGACCGTGGATGGCTACTCAGTAACCTATCAAGACTGGGATAATTTATTCAAACCTTACATGGCTATTCTCAACAAGGATTTTGGATTAGATGGTTCCCAACGACAAAAAGGAAAGGTGATGTTCCTATGAAGACACCTCACCGTATTTCACTGTTTCGTGACGGAACCACACCCAAATATAATCCAGAAACGGATAGTTATGACGAAACTCCAGGAACAGAAACTATCGTACCTTGTCTAGTCAATTTCATTTCACAAGCAAAGGTCTTTGAAGAATATGGCAGTCGGTCTGAAAAGATTATGATTTGCCGATTCCAACAAGAGCAAGAACCATTCCAGTATGCTATCTATGATGGCGGTCGATATGAACTATTGGACGCAATTGATGCACCAATCAAGGGAGCTGTTCGGCTCAAGAAAGTAGGTGATTGATATGGCAGCTGGAATGAAGCTTGACTGGAAAGGTGTCGAGCAATTGACCATGACCATCAAGGGCGCTGGAACTAAGGTTCGAGAACAATCTGGAAAGGTTGTGAGGAATAATGCTGAAAAGCTAAAATCTAAAGCACAAGCTAAAGCTCCAGAAGATACAGGTTTTTTGAAAACTCAAATCAAAACAAGTTATCCTGGGGAACTTGAAGCACATATTGATGATGAAGCGGCATACGCTGGTTATCAAGAATATGGAACAAGATTTCAGCCTGGTAAACCTCACCTCCGCCCCGCCCTTCGAGAGATTGAACCAACCTTTAAGCAGGATATGACCGATGTGATGAAAGGAGCGTTTGAAGATTGACACCCAACCATGCTATTTTTCGTCTGGTGTTTGCTGAAGGTCTCAAGGTGACTGACCGAACCTTTGACTATCTGCCAGATGCAGGGACGCAGTACCCTTTCATTTACGTTGGTGAAAACTCCAACGCTAATGAAACAAACTTTGATCTATTCGGCAATGCCACTCAGACAATCCACATTTACGCTACACGAAGGCAAAGAGCAGAGCTTGATAATTTAACTAGCTTACTCTTAAATGCTCTGAGAGGTTCTTGTGGAGCTTATGACTACGCAATTAACTTTGTATCTTGTAATCAGCAGGATGCACCAGATAACACAGATGTCCAACCTCTCATTCACCGGGTGTTGGATATCTCATTTTCTTATAACAAAAAAGGAGATATTTAATGACTATTGAGGCAATGAACGGGAAAGACTTTCTTTCCTTTTTTCGTGCACTGAAAGACAGTGCAAAAGTAGATGCTGACCGCATCCGTTTCATGACTGAGATGACCCTCAACATGGAAAAAGAAACTGACACCAAAACGACAGTAGATGGTGTTGTTTCCTCTATCGCTGACGGTGAAAATAAACTTGAGTTCACCGCTTTGGCTTATCGTGACACCAATCCAGACATGATTGCCATGTGGAAACAAATGCGCCAATGGTATTTGGATGGTGAAACGGTCGAGGTTTGGAACGTTGACATCAAGTCAGGTAAGAAGAATGATGAAACTCATAAAACGGAATACTTGGCGGACTATTTCCGTGGGAAATTCACCAGCTTTGAACTATCATCTCCAGCAGACGGCAAGGTTGAATTGACCTACTCATATACCATTGACGGAAATGGTATTTTCGACCATAAGGACACCTTGACTGAAGAGCAGGAAGCAGCCGTCAAGGCAGCACAATACGCTTACCAAACTTTGGCTAAAGCAACATCAGTTTAAGATTTTCGGGCGGTTAATCCGCCCGATTTTTTGTAAGGAGTAAAGAGAATGATTTTAACAATTAACAGCAAAAACTATGAATTGACTTTCGGACTGGGTTTCTTGGCTGAGATGAACAAGCGTAAACCAGCAGAATTTGAAGGCATGAAAACAGGTTATGGAGCTATGGCTCTTTTCAATGTTGGTCAGTTCCTTGGTGATCCATTGGCATTCTACGATTTGATTAAAGCTGCAACTGCTGAGGCACCTCAAAAACCTAGCAACGAAGAATTGGAAGCGTATTTGACACAGCTGATTGTTGAAGGTCGAATCGAACAAGTTTTTACAAGCATTTTGACAGAAGTAAAAAAATCACCAATCCTGGCATACGCCATGAAGATTCAAGGAGACCAGGCTCCGCAAGCTCCAGCTCAGGCACCAGTTCAAACGCAGGCACTGATGACAGCCGTAGAACAGGCACCGTTTCCAGTGACACCGACAAATACCACTACACCTACGCAGACTGTATCTCAATTCTGATTGCCAGAGCAGGACTGACATATCAGCAAGCTTACAACACCACCTTGGAACAATTTCAGGTCTATCACAAGGCTTTTGAAATTAGAACGGTGGACAGGCTTTATTTGATGGCGAAAAATGCCTTTTACAATCAGGCAGCCAAAGCTACCAAAGGAAAGGGCAAGAATATCCGCTCAGCCTATGAGAGTTTTGAAGATTTCTTTGACTATGACGCCGAAATCCAAAATCTCTTCCAACCAAACAAGCGAAAACGCAAGGGTGACCGCATGGCTGAGCTTAACCGTTTGATGAACGAATACCTAGAGAAAGGAGGGGATAGTTAATGGCATTTGATGTAACAGCAGTCTTAAAGGCTAATGTTTCGAATTTTACAAGTGGAATCAAGGAGGCTCAATCTGTTTTCGAGAGTTTCCAAAGTAAATCAAACCGAACCTTTGAGAATGTCGCAAATGGATTCCAGACTGCAGGTCTGGCACTATCAGCTGGTTTAACCGCTCCAGCTCTTGCAGGTATTGGGGCGGTTGTAAAAGGCTATGCAAGTCTTGAGCAAAACCTAGGTGGTACAGAAGCCGTCTTCGGTCAGTTTGCCAAGAGTGTACAAAATGATGCCAAGAATGCTTATCAGACTATGGGACTTTCTGCCTCTGACTATATGGCTACGGCTAACAAAATGGGTTCACTCTTTCAAGGTTCAGGATTGGAGCAACAAAAAGCCCTGGATATGACTTCGAAAGCCATGAAACGTGCAGCAGACGTGGCATCCGTCATGGGTGTTGACATGAACATGGCTATGGAATCAGTAGCAGGCGCAGCAAAAGGAAACTTCACAATGATGGACAACCTCGGTGTTGCCATGAATGCTACTACCCTTGAAGCCTACGCCTTGGAAAAAGGTCTCAACTTCAAATGGGAAACGGCAAGCAACGCTGAAAAGGCTGAACTCGCTATGCAGATGTTCATGGACAGAACCAAGCAATATGATGGCAACTTCCTAAAGGAGTCTGAAAAGACCGTTTCAGGTTCACTAGATGCCATGAAGGGAGCTTTTTCAAACTTTGTGGCAGGTCTGGGCAATCCTGAAGCAGATGTAGCAGAGTTGATGACCAACCTAAAAACTACCATTGTCAATTTCTCAAAAAATGTCAAAGGAGTTATCAAAACAATCTGGGACAACCTCCCTCTTGCTCCATGGCAAAAATGGGTTGCCTTGATTGCAGTCGGTGCTGGTCCTGTCTTACTAGCATTGTCTGGAATCATGAAGGGTATTGGTACCTTAAAAGCAGCATTTCAAGGCATTGGGGCGGTATTAACTAATCCGTGGGGACTTGCCCTAGTCGCCCTAGTCGCCTTGGTGGCTGGTTTCGTCCATGCTTATAAAAATTCAGAGAAATTCCGCAATGTTGTCAATAGTGTTGTTAGTGCTGTAGTGGCAAAATTCAACGAATTGAAGGCGAAAGCACAGCCAGCACTTGATTTCATCAAGAACGCTCTTGGGAAATTCAATGTAGGGGCATTTGCTCCGCTCATTGGCGGTATTGGGTTGTTTATTGCCTCTCTCATGAAGTTGAAAGGCATCAAAATTCCTAATCCGTTCAGCAAATTCAAACCTACTTTCCCTAAAATCCCTAATCCGTTTACTGGTCTAGCCAATATGGCAAAAGCAACAAGTTCAGCGGTCAAAAATGCTTTTTCTGGACTAGGAAAAGTGATTGGATCAGCATTTAAGGGAATTGGAACAGCTATTTCAACGGTATTCCAAGGGATAGCCAGAGCTATTTCCATGCTAAATCCAGCTGGAGTTGCTTCATTTGCAATGGGACTTGCAGCAGTTACTGCCGCATTAGTTGCATTGAGTGCTATGCAGGGCATGGTCCTTCCATTCTTGCAGGGGTTGGCTGATATTTTTGTTCAATTGGTTGGTGGTACACTTCAAGCCTTTGCAAGTGCATTGGTGACTTTGGCACCAGTTATGACAACAATAGCCCAAGCATTGTCAATGCTTTCGCCGTTGGTCGTAGCCTTTGGTATAGCATTTTCAATGGCGGCAACGGCAGTAGGTGGAGCGATTGCTCAAATTGTGACAGCTTTAGCAGGTGGAGTTGCTCAGATAATCGCAGCAATCACACCGATAGTTGCAATTATCAGTTCAACTTTCCTTCAAGTAGTTACGGTAATTACTAATGCATTTGTTCAGATTGTTCAGGCTATTGCACCATTTATCCCGAATATCACACAGATGTTCACTACGATTGCAACAGTGGTGGCAAATGCCATTGTTCAAATTGTTCAGGCATTGGCGCCATTCATTCCAGCTGTGACCCAAATGGTTGTGGCATTGGCTCCGGTACTAAGCCAGATTGTCAGCGCCTTTAACAACCTTGTCAGTCAAATTAGTCCGATTATTGACAGTATCACAAACCTCTTTAAGACACTTGGTGAGCAAATCAGCTCTATCTTGGAAAGTGCAGGAAGTGTTGTTGAGTCATTTGGTTCAGCGATTCGCAATGTTCTTGACGGAGTCGCTGGTATCTTTGAAAGCATGGGGAACGCGGCTAAGAATGCCGGTATGGGCGTTAAGCTCATGGCTCAGGGCATTAAGATGTTGACAGAATTAGGTCTGATGGATCTAGTGGCAACATTGGCAGCCGTCGCAACAGGCTTGACAGCTATTGTAGCCTCTGGAATCGGTTCTGCTGGTCCTGGACTTCAAGCAGCAGGAATGGGCATGCAAATAATGGCAACATCAGCCCAGATGGCCAGTGTAGCTATTCAAATGTTACCAACTGCCCTTACAACCTTATCAGCTAGCCTTGGAACTCTACCAGCTATGATGACTATGGCTGGTACTGCTATGATAGCCTTTGCAACCAGTGCCCAATCCTCTGTAATGAGTTTGATGGCAATTGGGGCAACTATCACTCAATTTGCTTCCACGCTCATGACCATTGGACCATCTGCAACTGTAGCAAGTGCAGGGCTTGCAACCTTTAACAGTCAAGCCAATGCAGCAGGAAGTGCCATGCAAAGATTAGGTTCAGCGTCAACAACAGCATTAGCTCAAGTCACTGCTTTGGGGACCGGAATCACGTCTTCAATGGCTGGTGCAACAGCGGCAATCTCTAACACAGGTATGCAGATGTCAACTGCAATCAGATCCGCAGGGACCCAAATGGTGACCATTATCCAATCCACTATGAACCAGATGAAATCAGCTGTTTTGAATGGTATGACGGCTATTGTGTCCGCAGTACGCAATGGTGGAAGCCAAATGGTTTCAGCTTGGCAATCTGCCGGACAACAAATGGTGTCATCTACTCAAAATACTGTTAAGAACATGAACAGCTCTTTGAGAAATGTCGGTTCTGGTGTCAACCTGTACTCTAACGGTACGGCTCTGATGGCAGGTTTGAAGTCAGGGATTGATGCAGGATGGGCACAGATCACAGCTAGTGTATCGAGTATGGCTCAGTGGATTAAAGACCACAAGGGTCCAGTTTCCTATGATAAACGTCTCTTGGTTGATAACGGTTTAGCCATTATGTTTGGCTTGAATCGTGGTATCAGCTCAGGTTGGCAAGAAGTCAAAAGTAATGTATCAAGTATGGCTGGTCAATTGTCAGAATTGGTACAGACCGGGATAGATGGTTCGTTTGATTTGCCAAACATGGCAGCTAACTTGATGAACAGTGTGACAGTGTCACATAATCCTCAAAGTGTCCAGCACAGCATAGACAATGTAGCTGGTCAGCAACGTTTGATTAAGAAGTTTGATGAACTGATTGACGAAGTCCGCAGAAGTGGAAATACATACCTAGACGGAAAAGTTATCAGTCGAAAAGTTGACCGCAACCTTGGTCAAAATACACAGTTAAGGAGTAGAACTTCATGGGCAACTTAGAAATCAATGAATACATTCAATTCATGGGGTTTAACTCCAAGAATGAAAAGTTATATTTAATGGAACGCAATGCCCCAACTCCAGATGAAAAAGAAATTCTCAAGAACCTCCCATTTAAGCAGGGGGTTCTTGATTTTTCAGCTTTATTGGGGTCGCGAGTATTTGAAAATCGTGAAATTGAGTATGTTTTCATGTTGTTTAACACACCATATAATCAACGTAAAATTGTAGAACGAAACATTAAGCAGAAGCTTATGGTACATCCACGAAACAAACTCTATGACACGCATGATTCTGATTACTATTGGCTTGGTAAGTGCAAGTCTGTTGAAGTAGAAAATGGTGAGCAGTTCAATCAGCTTACTGTGACAATCGTATTTGATTGTTACCCCTACATGATCAGTCATACCAACTATTTTGATGATCTTTGGGATGTTTTTGATTTTGATGATGATGTCGCCAATTATACCAAGTACACTGTCAAAGGGTCACTGGATTTTCCATTGTTTAATGCTGGTTCTGTCTCTATTAAACCTAAAATCACAGCAGACAGCCGTTTTACTGTCAAGGTCAACGATGAAAAACCAATCATTTTTGAAGCAGGTAGTAAACAAGACTATTACTTATCTTTGCGACCTGGTGTCAATGATGTCCATGTTGAAGGGACTGGGACGATTCAATTTCATTATCAGAAAGAGGTCATGGGATGATTGAACTTGGTTATCGGATTATCTACTACAAAAACCATGCGGACAAAGTAGGCACCTTGCTTCATGAAACCCAATTGGACGGCGATAAAGTATCGGCTGGACGTTTGGAGCAGTCTTTGTCTGATATTGGTACATTTGAGTTTGAACTCATGTATGACCATCCACTATACAACCGGATTGAACCTATCACGGGTTTAATCAAAATCGTCAACAAATATGACAAAGAAGTTGAATTTTATGGCCGAGTCCTAAAACCAGATGCAGGCATGGATTCGACGGGTTTATTTGCAAAGACCTTTGTTTGTGAGTCTGTTTTGGGTTATCTTCAAGACTCTACCCAAACTTTTCAGCGTGTACATAATAATGGTGTCGAGGACTATTTGAGACGGATTGTTGATGTCCACAATGGGCAAGTAGAGCCACACAAACAATTCAAAATTGGCCGGGTGACCGTTCCAAATCAATCAGACGTGCCCTACCGATATATTGGTTATAACACCACTTTTGAAACTATCAAGACTTATCTTGTTGGTCGAATGGGCGGCTATATCCAACTACGCTTGGAAGAGGACGGTATGTACCTGGATTACCTAAAGGATGTTGGCCAAGACATGTCTAGCCCTATCCAACTTGGTACCAATATTGAAACAGCACGCAGGGAGCTTGATTTGAGCAACCTTATCACCCGCTTAGTGCCTTTAGGTGCTGACCTGGATAAAGATACTCGAGATGAAGAAACAGGCCAATATGTTGTCCGTGAACGTGTCACAATCAATAGTGCCAACGGTGGTAAGAGTTATATCGAAGATGCAGAATTGGTCAGACAGTTTGGAATTATACAAAGACCTATGGATTGGACAGAAATCAAGGATGTCAGAATCTTATTGGAACGTGGCAAGCAGTATATGGCTAATCAAAAAATTGCCATTTCTGCCTGGTCTGTGTCTGTCGTTGAATTGTATCTTATTGACCATTCATTCGAAAAGTTTAAGATAGGCAATACTCATCCAATTGATAACCCACCACTTTCTGGGGTGGAAAGACTTCAGATTATCAAGAAGGTTATTGATGTCACCCAGCCCGAATCAGTTGATTTGACAGTTGGAGCAGATAGTATGACATTATCTAAATTTCAATTACAGCAACAGGAGGCAACAAAGTCCATGGAAAAAGTAATGGCTGATCAACAAGCAGCAAATGCAAAACTGGAGGCTCAAGCAAATTACAACAATCAGATGTCACTTTTGCAGACTGAACTATCGCAGTATCAAGTCAACTCTGATAGTTTTGCCCAAGAAATCCAGATCTTGACAGATCAGATTGCTCAGTTAGATCTGGAAAGCGATGCAAACTTAATTGCTAGCTTGACAGTCCAGAAGCAAGTTGCTGAAGGTAAGAAGCAAAGCTTTGATAATAAGATTGCTGAAACTCAAGCAGCTATCGAAAAATTAAAAGAAACACAAGGAGGAAACGCGGATGGCATATGATTTTAAGAGCTTGACTAGACAAGCAGATGAAGCGAATAACCGCAAGAAGTTCTACACAGATTTTGATGATGTAGACCCAAATATCTTGCATCAAATTTCAGAATTGACAGAGTGGATTCGCACAAAAGGGAAAGGTTCGGATGTCCGCGAGGTTATTGCTCAGCTGTTTGAGCGGACTTGGTTGGAGGCTGTGCAATCTGGCAACGCCAACATGGAAGTGGCGCAGGCAAGAGGAGGCAGTCGTAATCTAAGTGATAGATTAAATAAAAGTGATTCAACCTTGAGCGATCTATTGAGAAAACTCTTGAGTCAAGCTGCGCAAATTGATAATTTGATAGCAAATGCTGGTGACGGGACAGTGCCGTCTGAGTTGATAGATGCTCGCACTCTGGCAGATGGAAAATCATATGCAACCACTGGTGAGGCTGTTCGCGCAATTGATAAAAAGGTAGGAGATATGCCCAAAACAATTAAAAATATTATTACTAGTGTACAAACTGGAACGTACTGGTCTAACAGAACAATTGGTCGTGATGGAACGCAGAAAGCTACTCACGCTGATTATACTTCTTATATTGCGCCTGTTGAGCCAGGTAGTATCATTAGCTCAAATATTGAGATGATTTCTCCATTCTCTCATTTTTTAGATGCAGATAAAAAAGCTATTAATACTTTAGAAGCGACCAAACAATCTGATTTCAGTTACCAAGTTCCAAGTAAAGCTCAATGGCTATATGTGACAATTAACAAAAGCTCGGCAAATTTGGTCATCGTTAACCATCCAGATCTGGCATCGGGTAGAAAATACGAGTCTTGTCTTCCTGGTACTATTTTAGGTTATGAAATTGACGGTGTCTTTTTAGAGAAAGATGTTTTTGCTACTTTATCTAATTCATCCAAACTCCCAAAAATCTTGAAAAACAACGTCTTGGAGGTTTTTGAAAAAACATACTGGTCTAACAGAACAATTGGTCGTGATGGAACGCAGAAAGCTACTCACGCTGATTATACTTCTTATGTTGTAAAAGTAACCCCCGGAACTAAAATCAGCTCAAATGTCAGCTTGAATTCACCTTTTACACATTTTTTGGACGGGGATAAAAGAAGTTTAGCTCTGCTGGACAATTTTGTCGAAGGTAGTCAATCTGGATACGTATACAGAGTTCCATCTGATGCTGAATGGCTTTACGTGACAAGGAATAGTCGGAAATTCGAGTTGGTTGCCATCGAAGGAGCGAGGGATTTGCGAAACATTTCCTACAACCAATGTCCCGCAGGGGCTTTTTATGGTTTTGAAGATAGTGGAGTAATCTATCCGTTCGTGGAAACAGCAAATGCCGCTTCGATTACAATTGAGGTTGGGGTCAATAAACAATATAAAACAATAGATTCAGCACTTGCTGCCGTCGTTTCCTCAGGACCTAACAGAGTACATAACCTTTTGCTCGAAGATGGAGTTTATGACTTTAAAATGCTAGGAAATGTTCTACCTGATTATGTCAATTTGATTGGCGTGTCTGGCAATCCTGAAAAGGTAATTATCCGGGGAGAGGTTCCAGTTGATGCAGATGATAATACAATTACCAACACATCTACTATCAACGTCTCCCAAAATAATAACTTTGAAAACTTAACTATAACAGCACGCAACTGTAGGTATACTGTGCACGATGAAAGCGGAGGGCATAACCGCAACTGGAAAAGATATGTGAAAAATTGTCGGATTATTCATTATGGAAACGAAACAGCTAGGGAATACCGTCGCGCAAATGGTTTGGATGTGTCAAAGATTTGGCAGGTAACTAGAGCGTGGGGGGAAGGAGCCTCGGAAGGTGCATATGCGCAATTTGATAATGTTTACTTTGAATCTCCTGTTCAGTGCTGGTATGTTCATGAGCCAAATGCAGCCGATTCTACAAAACCCTATCATCACGTTTTAAACAATTGTACTTTTGTTTCTACTCAGGTTGAGGGAAAAGGTTTTGGCGGCTTGGTAGTTATCGACAACACTCGTGATAGAGGTGGAGCTGTTAATCGTATTGATTTTAATAATTGTTCATTTGCGAATGGAACCTTTTCTGTTAACGGAGACATCCCTATTAACGTGACCGTTCATGGCGGGAATGAAGTTTTCATTTCAGCTAGCAACCCTATTAACTACCCTGAAACAGACTACACAATCAAGCGATATTATCATTCAAATCGACCTCTCACTGGTGGAGAAGTGTTGACATACAGCAGTGTAAATCATAATTTTGTCGAACTTGCGACTTCTGATACACCTCAGAGTGCGATTGTCGGCATACATATAGGCACATCTGGAAAAAAAGATGACAGCATTCGCGTTCTAATGCCGACATTGTTTGATTCAGGATTGACAGGAACGTTTGGCAGTCAATTGTATGTTGGTTCGGATGGGAAACTCACACTTACTCAAGGTTCTATACCAGTCGG
>ERZ773250.396-NODE-396-length-26122-cov-3.031189_pt1 | contig 26122 bp, 26 predicted proteins | sample MGYA00511258_ERZ773250 | MGnify/ENA primary metagenome ERZ773250 (study PRJEB29015, sample SAMEA2738164) | human oral metagenome | biome: human oral; feature: human-associated habitat; material: saliva | place: China | collected 2187 ... | reverse complement strand
AACAAGATGTCTCAGGCTTTGCCTTAGCCACTTGTTATGAATAAGAGTTTATCCGGAGAAAAGCTATTTTTCTCCAATGAAAAATGCAGAAAAGAAAGGGAATGAAAATGTTGTTTTTTAGAAAATGGATGCTTCCGGCAGCACTTGCTGCCTTAACCCTGCTCTCTGCTTGCACGAACTCCTCCGGTGCCGGGAAGACAACGGAAGAAACGAAGACAGAGGGGACAAGCGCTGTGGCCGGAGAAGCCTCTACCGAGAAGGAAGGCGCGAAGGCGGAAAATACAGCGGATGACGGCAAATTTGCGGTTTCCGAGGACAGCTTAACTTTCACTGCGAAGAATCTGGACAAAGAGGACGTTGACAGTTCCATTTTTGCAAATAAGGATCTGACCGTTTTAAATGTCTGGGGAACTTTCTGCGGGCCTTGTATCAATGAGATGCCCGAACTTGCTTCCTGGGCGAAGGAAATGCCTGAAAACGTGCAAATCGTCGGATTGGTTGCGGATATTTCCGGAGAATCGGATGACGAGCACATTGCACTGGCTAAAAAGATTATGGAGCAGTCCTCCGGGGAGTTTACGAACATCATTCCCAGTGTTGACTTTGTTCCCCTTCTTTCCAATGTAGTAGGTGTTCCGACAACCTATTTCATCAATAAGGAAGGACAAATTGTTGGAAAGCCGATTGTGGGTGCACAGGTGCCGAAGTACAAAGCTTTTGTGGAAGAGTATCTGAAGAGTTTAGAATAAGAAGCTTTTCATGGAGAGGAAGCTTTGGACTTAATTTGTTCCGGTTTATTTCTCAAAATAATTCTATTAAAGGGATGAAAAAATAAAATTTGTAGGGATGGAAAAATAAAATTTGTAGGAATGAAAAAATAAAATTTTTATTGACAAAGTCTTTCCGCTTTAGTATCATTTACTGGTCGCGATTCACGCGACTACGGGGTCTTAGCTCAGCTGGGAGAGCATCTGCCTTACAAGCAGAGGGTCACAGGTTCGAGCCCTGTAGGCCCCATTCTTCGGTCCGGTCTGCGTTTTATACGCAGCCTGGGTCGGATTTTTTTAAGACAGTAGCCAAGACTATGGCTTTCTGTTTAAGGCGAGATAGCTCAGCTGGCTAGAGCACACGGTTCATACCCGTGGTGTCGAGGGTTCAAGTCCCCCTCTCGCTAGAGTGAAGGAGTTGAAACATTCTGAAGAGGGTTGTTTCAGCTCCTTTTACGTTTATCGTTTTTTCTACACTTTGCCTTTTGGAAACGGGAATCAGGAATGGAAAAATGGATTAATTTACTTTGTAATAGAATAGTAGAACGATACAGGGGAAGTCGGGTACAGCACTTTGCCGGACGTCACCCCGCCTTTCGACGCTTTCTTTGTTTCCTCTACCGTTACCGCTATGGCAATGTACTATGGCTTGGTATAGTGTATCCTCTTTGGTTTCGCTCTCTGGAGAGCCGAATCACGGTGAGCACGGGGTATCACATCATGCACACGCATCTCGATGATTTGATCCCCTTTTATGCTGTTTTTATTGTGCCGTACTTCCTATGGTTTCTATATATTTTTACGGGTCTTGCCTACTTTCTTCTGGTGAATAAGGAGGACTTTTACAAAGTGAGCCTCTTCCTTTTTGTGGGAATGATTGCGAGCCTTGTAATTTGCGAGATTTATCCGAACGGAACCGATTTCCGTCCCGCCTACCTTCCGGATAAAAATATTTTCCTGATTATGGTGAAGAGGCTGTACCGTATTGACACGCCGACGAATGTCTTTCCGAGCATTCATGCCTATAATTCTCTTTGTATGCATATTGCGCTGATGAAGAGTAAGAATCTTCGGGAAGCGCGCTATGGCAGAGCGGTACGTTTTGCATCGGGGCTCCTCTGCATTTTGATTTGTATTGCCACATTGGTTTTGAAGCAGCACTCCGTACTGGATGTCGGTGGTGCGCTACTTCTTTGCTTTATTACATACGGTTTTATCTATGGTTATCCGAGCTTTGTTCTCGGCGAATACTGGGAGAAACATAGCACGAAAAATACAAAATAAAGGCAGGAAGACAAGGGTAGAAAGATAAAGATGGACAGATAAAGATAGAAGAATAAAGATATAGATACAGTTATAGAGACAGGGGTGGTTGTTTTGATGATACAGGAATATTTTCATAATGCCGTCGGGCATTTTAAGACGATTACGAAGCATAAGCTGCTCGTCATGCGGCTCTGCTTTTCTGTAGGCTTATATAAGCAGGGCTTGCTGCATGACCTCTCGAAGTACAGTTTCACCGAATTTAAAACGGGAATCAAGTATTACAAGGGGTATAAAAGTCCGAACGGCGTGGAGCGGATTCTGACCGGGACTTCTCCGGCGTGGTTACACCATAAGGGACGGAATAAGCATCATTTTGAGTACTGGTGCGACTATGATCTGGAAAATGTGCATCGCATGATCGGTTGTCGTATGCCGTATCGCTATGTTGCGGAGATGTTCTGTGACAGGGGCGCGGCATCGAAGAACTACCTCGGGGAGAAGTACACGGACGCCAGTCCCTATATTTACTATGAGAAAATGCGGAACTCGCCCCTCATTCATGAAAAAACCCGGGAAGAGATAGAATATCTGCTCACACTCCTGAAGGATCAAGGAGAGAAGGAGACCCTCCGCTATCTTCGACAGGAGATAAGGAGAAGGAGAAAAGAGAAAGAGTTTTTTTAGAAGGGAGAAAGATTGTGCTGAAAATATTTTTTGGAGAAATGGAAAACGCCATTTATACTCCCTCGATTTACTTTAATAATCAATATGAAGAGGAGTGGCTGGAAACAGATTTTGCGAAAAAAATGATTCGAGATGTTGACCATTCAGAAGTAGTGAGTGGGCATCTTATTGAGAGTCCGGTCTTGGGACCGATTCCCCCGGAACGTCTTTCCGGTGGTGTTAAGACCCTTCTCCTTATGGCTTACGAGGAAAGTGGAGCAATTTTCAACGCTTCGGCATGTGGAGATAATTGTGCGAAGTGGATTTTGGCTATTGCTTCTAAGAAGGATTTGACGATTAATTTACATCACATTTTGGATTTTAGTGAGGTTCAAGGATTCTCTGCATTGATATTAAACAGTGGAAAACAGGTAAATGACTATAAAAGCTACTTAGAGGAAGCTTTAAAGATACCACTGGAGGATTACTAAATGAAAGGGAAACATCAAATTGTTGTACAAAATAAACGGATTCATTTTTCCTTTTCGGTTAAGCGAAATATTACTTTAATCAAAGGAGACAGTGCGACGGGAAAAACCACATTATTTTCCATGATAGAAGAATATGATCGTCTTGGAAACGATTCAGGTATTCAGGTTCAATGTGATAAACGTTGTACAAGCTTATCCGGACAGTATTGGGAAGATGCTTTGGATAGAATAAAAGATGCTATTGTGTTTATAGACGAGGACAGTAAATTTGTAAAAAGCAATCATTTTGCAGAAAAGATTCAAAACAGTGACAATTATTATGTGATTATTACGAGAGAGAACTTACCATCCTTGCCATATTCCGTAGAAGAGATATATGGAATACACAGTTCAGGAAAGTATAAGAATACGCGACAGGTTTATAATCTGCTCTATAAGTTATATCCCGATTTTTTGGCTACAAGAAGTGAGGTAGTACAAAACCTATTAATTGAGGATTCGCAGTCGGGATTTCAGTTTTTCTCAAAATTAGCGGAGAAATATCGAGTGGGTTGTGAAAGTGCTTATGGAAAGTCCAATATTGCGAAGAAGATTCAAGAGTATCTGAAGAGTAAGCGGAACGGTATGCTCGTTGTTGTAGATGGCGCAGCATTTGGACCGGAGATGGATAGAGTTTCAAAGCTTATTAACAGAGAGAATCGAATTAAAATCTACCTTCCGGAATCCTTTGAATGGCTTCTTCTCGAGTCCGATATTTTGAATGATGGAACAATAAGGAAAATATTAGACAGTCCGGAGGAGTTTATTGAAAGTGAGAAGTACTTTAGTTGGGAAAGGTATTTCACGGAACTTTTAATAGAAAAGACACAAAAATCTCCTTATGCTTATGAGAAAACCAAGCTTCCACCCTTTTATTTGCAAGATAAGAATTTGAAGAAAATAGTAGATAAGATGCAAACAGTAGGGATTCAATTTGTAAATCCGGCCTCAACATAGCGTTTTGTGAAAATCCCTGTCTGTCAAAGCGGAAAAAACATGGTATAATTTCGCGGTATAGTTGTAAGTGGAATAGTCGTAATCGGAAGACAGAAATAGGGAAGATCAGCATAGAGTTTGGGGAACGAAAGGAGTCGTATGGTATTAGAACGTATCAACAGTCCGAAGGATTTGAAAGCTTTGTCGAAGGAAGAAAGGAAGGAGCTTGCCGGAGAGATGCGGGAAGCCCTGATTGAGCGCGCGAGCAGGCACATGGGGCACGTCGGGCCGGATCTCGGTTTCGTGGAAGCGACGATTGCGCTGCATACCGTTTTTGATGCGCCGGAGGATCAGATCGTCTTCGACGTTTCACACCAGACCTATCCGCACAAGATGCTGACGGGAAGACGGGAAGCCTATACCGATCCCGCGCATTATGATGATGTGGCGCCTTATACGGATCCGGCGGAGAGTCCCTATGATCTTTTTTCTATCGGGCACACTTCGACCTCGATTGACCTTGCGATAGGGATTGCGAAGGCACGGGACCTCTTAGGAGGGAAGGAGTCGGTCGTTGCCGTCATCGGAGACGGTTCTCTCTCCGGCGGTATGGCACTGGAAGGCTTAAGCGTTGCCGGAGAAATGGAGACTCCGCTCATTCTGATTTTAAACGACAACAATCAGTCCATTGCGGAAAATCACGGAGGGATGTATAAGAGCCTGAAAGCGCTCCGCGAAACAAAGGGGGAAGCGAAGGACAATCTCTTCCGCGCGATGGGGCTCGAGTATCTTTATGAGGAGCGTGGAAATGACACGGAAGCCTTGATTGCGGCTTTACAGAAGGCGAAGACCTATCAGCGTCCCGTGCTCTTACACATTTTCACAAGGAAAGGCATGGGTCTTCCCTATGCGGAAGAACATAAAGAGACCTGGCACTGGCACCTGCCCTTCTACCGGGAGACCGGAGAGACAAGGAAGGAATGGGCGGAGGAAGAAGAGGATTACAGCGATTTCACGGTCGAGTTTCTTCTCCGGAAAATGAAAGAAGACCCCTCGGTTCTTGCGATTACGGCGGGGGTTCCCGGCGGTATGGGATTTACGGAGGAGAAGAGAAAGGAAGCCGGTGCGCAGTTTGTGGACGTGGGCATCGCGGAGCAAAGCGGCGTAACCCTCGCCACCGGCGCGGCAAAACGGGGAGCAAAACCGGTCTTCTTCACGTCGGCAAGCTTCTTACAGAGAGCCTACGATCAGATGTCCCATGACGCGGGCATCAATTCTCTTCCGATCACAATCGTGGTGAACAGTGCGTCTATTTTCGGGATGCGGGACAAAACCCATCTCGGACTCTATCTTGCCTCGATGGCAAGCACGATTCCGAATCTCTATGTTTTTGCGCCTGCCTTTAAGGAAGAGTACCTTGCCATGCTGGACTGGAGCTTAGAGCAGACGGAAAGACCGGTGCTCATTCTTGCGCCGTCCGGAGATGTCCTCCCTTCCGAAGTTCCGGTAGAGAAAGATTTCTCCAAACCGCATTTTCATACGGTGCAGGAAGGACTTGGTGCAGCCATTCTCGCTCCCGGATCCCTCTATGGCGTCGGAAAGGCGGCGGCAAAGCTGCTCAAAGAGAAGTACGGAAAGGATGTGACCCTCATTGAACCGGGGATTCTTTCTCATCCGGATGAGGAATGCCTTTCCGCTTTGAAGAAGAATCATAAGCTCCTTGTGTGCCTCGACGACGGAATTCTCGACGGCGGACTCGGGGAGAAGATTGCCCGCTACTACGGTATGGACGAGATGAAGGTGCTCTGCCTGGGACTTCCGAAGGACTTCTACGACGAGTTTAGCGCAGACGCCCTCTTAAAAGAGTTTGGCATGGACCCGGAAAGCATCGCGGAGAGCGTGATGGAAGAGATGGGGTAGGATTGTATGGCAAAGATTAGTTTAAGAGTGGATGATGATGTAAAGCGTGACGCGGAAAGAACTTTTGAAGATATTGGCTTAAATATGTCCACTGCGATTAATATTTTCCTGAAGGCAGTTGTTCGGGAGAATCGGATTCCCTTTCCACTTTCTGCCGATCCGTTTTATGAAGAAAGTAATATGCAATATTTGAAAAATAAAAATCAGGATTTTAAAGCCGGGAAATTGAAATTTGCGCAACATGACTTGATAGAGGTGTAAGTATGCAAGCTTTGCATTTACAATGGGATATTGATGCGCGGAATGGAGAGCAGAAGAGATGAAATCATTGGATGGCATAAAGCCTTTTGAAAAGAAAGTCTGGCTGAGTTCCCCTACGATGCATGGGGAAGAACTGAAGTTTATGCAGGAAGCCTTTGAAAGCAACTGGATGTCTACCGTTGGGAAAAATATCAATGAAGTAGAACGGATAGTAGCAGAACAGGTAGGATGTCAATATGCCGTTGCGCTTTCTGCCGGAACGGCTGCGCTGCATCTTGCGACGAAGCTTGCCGGAGAGAAACTTTATGGCCAGGCAAAACCCCACGAAGGAACCCTGAAAGGAAAGAGGGTCTTCTGCTCAGACTTGACTTTCGATGCTTCTGTGAATCCGGTGGCGTATGAGGATGGAGAGGCTATCTTCATCGATACGGAACAGGATACCTGGAATATGGATCCCGTTGCTTTAGAGAAGGCTTTTTCCCTTTATCCGGATGTGAAATTAATCGTGCTTGCCCATCTCTATGGCACACCGGGGCATATTGAGGAAATCCGTGACATTGCAAGAAAACATGGCGCGCTTATCGTAGAAGATGCGGCGGAGTCCTTTGGGGCAAGATATAAAGGAAAGGAAACGGGCACTTTCGGCGATTACAATGCAATCAGTTTCAATGGAAATAAAATCATCACCGGTTCTTCCGGAGGGATGTTTCTGACGGATTCCAAAGAAGATGCCGATAAGGTCAGAAAATGGAGTACCCAGTCCAGAGAAGATGCCCCGTGGTATCAGCATGAAGAAATTGGCTACAATTACCGTATGTCTAATGTTATAGCCGGAGTGGTGCGTGGACAGCTTCCCTACTTAAAGGAACATATTGCGGAGAAGAAAGCCATTTATGAGCGATACAAAGAGGGATTCAAAGATTTACCGATAAGGATGAATCCCTTTGATGGAGAGAACAGCGAACCGAACTTTTGGCTCAGCTGTATCCTGATTGATGAAGAGGTCATGTCTCCGCTGGTTCGGGGAGAGCAGAACTTCTTATATCAATCTGTGAAAGGAAAGAGTAATCCGCAGGAAATCATGGAAATGCTCACGAAAGTCAATGCGGAAAGCCGCCCGATCTGGAAGCCGATGCACCTGCAACCCATTTATCGGATGAATGCCTTTGTGACAAGACAGGGAAATGGAAGAGGCCGGACGAATGCCTATATTGACGAGGGAGAGGCAGCGGATGTCGGAGCGGATATCTTCCAAAGAGGACTCTGCCTGCCATCCGATAATAAGATGACGGAAGAAGAGCAGGACAGGGTGATTGAAGTGGTGAAGAGGGGATTTGAGTAAAATGTGTAATCAGGTTAATCATTTCTATATACACAAACCCTATGGAATATATGAAGTTGTTTTTAAACCAATTTTAGCTTGGTTGTTTGCGTTATTAGTTGTTCTACTATTTTGGTGGCTTTATATCATCATTGCTATTTTGGTACGAATTAAGTTGGGTTCCCCGGTATTATATATACAGGATAGACCGGGAAAGATTAATCCAAAAACAGGAAAAGAAACAATTTTTAAATTATATAAATTTAGAACCATGTTGCCGGAAGATAAAACCCATCGTTCTGATGAAGAGAGGCTAACAGGGTTTGGAAAAAAGTTGAGAAGCACCAGTTTAGATGAGTTGCCTGAAATACTATTTAATATTTTAATCTTTAGAAACATGACTTGGATTGGACCAAGGCCTTTACTTGTAAGATATCTTCCATATTATACGCCTGAGGAAAGAGTGCGCCATACAGTAAAGCCGGGTTTAACAGGACTTTCTCAAATACGCGGTAGAAATTTACTTAGCTGGGATGAACGATTTGCACTCGATTGCAGGTATGTAAGTAAGATTACTTTTCTTGGAGATTGCAAGATTCTTTTTTGGACAGTTAAAAAAGTTATATCAAGTGAAGATATTATCACTGACGGGAACTATATCATGAAGGATCTTGATGAGGAAAGACAATGGAAATTTTTAGAATAGATAAAGCTCATTTTGACAAAACTAAAAATGAAATTAGAGCATTAATTCAAGAAACTATGATTTATAATTTTCCCAATACGGTGATAGAAGATACTTATTATGAAGATATATTATCCAAGCTTGGTAATTATATAGTGGATGGTTCTGCGGTCGTTTTTTTGGCGGTAGAAGAACAGGCAGTTCTTGGTTGGATTTGGTGCCATTCTATACAAAGACTAAATGAAAAAAGACTTCATGTAGCTAATTTTGCTGTATCAAAAGCTTCCAGAAAAAAAGGAGTGGGAAGTCTTTTGATCAAGGCGGCTGAGAAGTTCGCTAAAGAGAATATATATTGTGCTTTAGATTTACTTGTAACTAGAGATAATATTTCAGCAGTTTCTTTTTATCAGAGTCACGGTTATGAGGTTGAAAGATACCTTTTGAGAAAGGAAATAGAATGATTCAGAAAACGGCAGTAGATAAAAATAATGCATATAAGCCTTTATATTATTATCAGAGTGCCCGAGCGGCATTTGAAGATATTTTATGCTCATACCGAGACTTTACTTTACTGCTGCCAGGTTATATCGGATTTTCTCCTAAAGAAGGAAGTGGGATATATGATCCTGTAGTGAATTCTGGAATTAGATATTTTTTTTATCCAATGAATAAAAAACTAGAAATTGATCTTCGAAGTTTTGAAAGTGTTTTGACATCGATTAAAGCTCCGAAAATAGTTCTTTTAGTACACTATTTTGGTTATCCGGATATCAATATGAATAAAATAGTAGAACTGTGTGAGAAGGAAAATGCCATTATAATTGAAGATGCAGCTCATGGATTATTTACCGACTTTGTTGATCATAACTGTGGACAATATGGAAATTATGTCCTGTATTCTTTACAGGTACAAGATATCTGAATGTTGAAGAAATGCTTCCGTTTGAAAATGGAGGAATGTTAAAAGTAAATAGTCCTTCTTGTAAATTCATACCCCAAAGAAAACTGGATTACCTTCCGTCCCCTTTTAATTATGACTTTAGAAGTATTGCGGAGAAAAGGAAAATAAATACCAAATTTTGGGTAAAATATTTGCAGAATAAAAAGGATTTAGTCACGATAATAAGGCCTTTTTCTAATGATGTAACCCCCCAGACATTTCCGATTATTGTAAATGAATACGATAGAAATAAGCTCTATTTTAAGCTGAATGAATGTGGTTTTGGAGCTGTCAGTCTTTACCATACTATGATTGAACCAATTGAAAAAGGGGGATTTGCAGATACTCTATGGCTATCTCAACACATTATTAATTTACCGGTTCATCAGGATGTAGATGTTATAGAGCTTCGGAAAATGGCTGACGAGTTGGTGAGAATTATAAAATCTAAGGAATAATTTTATGAAAAGAGGAATTACGGAAATTAATGTCTGCGAGCAAGAGCGTTGGAATAATATTGTCAAATCTATTTCCAACTATGATGTTTTTTATCTCAATGAATATGTTAAAGCTTTTATGAGTGAAGAAGAAAAAAATGGAATTCCCATTCTTTTGTATTATGAAAATAATGATGAAAGGGCAGTAAGTGTTGTCTTTAGACGGGATATTGCAAAAGATGAAAAGTTTAAAAATAAAATCAATGAAAATAGCTATTTTGATTTAATCTCGCCGTATGGTTATGGTGGTTTTTGGGGAAATGTTACTGATTATTCTTCTTTAAATGAAGAGTACAATCATTATTGCCTTCAAAATGGCTATATATGCGAATTTGTTCGCTTTGAGCTCTTTGGAGATTATTACAAGTACTATGATGGAGAAAAAGAATCCAGAACTCATAATGTAGTAAGAAGCTTGGACTTACCCATCGATGATTTATGGATGGATTTTAAACAGAAGGTTCGAAAGAATGTAAAAAGAGCTAGAGAAAAGGGACTTGAGATTATCATTGAAAATACCGATGCACACTTAAAAGATTTTTTAGATATTTATTACTCAACTATGGATCGTAATAATGCAGAGGGGAGTTTTTACTTTTCAAAGGGATTTTATGAAAGTATAAATCGGATGAAAGATAATATCATGTATTTTCATGTCCTTCAAGGTGAAAAAATTATTTCAACTGAATTAGTATTATACGGTGCTGAAAATGCATACTCCTATCTTGGAGGGACTTATAAAGAATACTTTGATGTGAGGCCAAATGACTTTTTAAAATTTGAGATTATTAAATGGGCAAAAGAAAAGGGGCTAAAGAACTTTGTTCTTGGTGGAGGGTATGGCGCTAATGACGGAATCTTTCAATATAAAACATGCTTTGCTCCAAAAGGTATAATAGATTTTTATATTGGTAGAAAAATATTTAATAGTGAAGTATATGATTATTTGCTAAATTTAAGAATAAAGGATAATCCAACATGCAAAGAAGCAGAGTTCTTTCCTCAGTATAGAGCATAAGGTGTAATCAATGCGAGTATTATTTTTAACGATAGGGGCAGTAAACAATTTTAATCATAGTGGAGCTTATACTGATTTATTAAAGAAGTTTGCAAAAGAAGGACATAGAGTATATGTGGTAGGTGCGTTGGAAAAACGAAATGGTCAAGCCACTGAACTTGGAATTGAGCAAGGAATCAATGTATTAAGAGTCAGGGTGGGAAATATTACAAAAACCAATTTGATTGAAAAAGGGATTTCAACTCTAACGCTAGGATATCTTTATAAAAAGGCAATAGATAAGTATTGGAACCAATTGTCCTTTGATTTGATTTTATACACTACCCCTCCTATTACCATAGCAAGCTTGGTTTATGAATTAAAAAAGAAGTACAATGCTTATACCTATTTACTACTAAAAGATATATTCCCACAAAATGCTATAGATATTGGTATTTTATCTCCTACAGGATGGAAAGGAATTGTATACAGATATTTTAAGCACATTGAGCGAAAGTTATACCATATATCGGATAAAATAGGCTGTATGTCAAATGCCAATATAGATTATATTTTAAAAAACAATAGAGAAATAACAAAAGATAAAATAGAGCTTTGCCCCAACACCATAGATCTTGTGCAAGATTCCGAGATTCATAGAGAAGATGCAATTTTAGAGAAATATAAAATTCCAAAAGATAAATACTTACTTTTGTATGGTGGAAACTTCGGAAAGCCACAGAATGTAGATTATGTCATTGAAGCAATCGATAGCTGCTCTGATATAGCAGATGTACATTTTATATTGTGCGGATCAGGAACAGAGTTTTCCAAAATAGATTTATACATTAAGAGCGCTAATCCTAAACATGTGTCGGTAATAGATTGTTTATTGCCTTATGAAGAGTATTCTTGCTTGGTTGCATCGTGTGATGTTGGACTGCTGTTTTTAGATTATAGGTTTACAATTCCTAACTTTCCATCTCGCTTATTGGATTACATGAATTATGGTCTCCCTGTCATTGCGGCTACCGATATAAATACGGATGTAGGTAGAATAATTATGGAAGAAAATTTTGGATGGTGGGTAGAAAGTAAGAATCCTCAAGAATTTAGAAATCTTATTTCATCAATTTTTGAATCAAATCCAATTGATGATGTATTACAAACAAAGTCAATGAATGCAAGAAATTACTTGAAATGTAATTATGAAACAAGTATAGCTTATAATACCATCGAAAGAGCATATAAAACAAGTAAAGTTGATAGGAGAGATGTATATTTGGAACAAAAGCGACATTTCCGATGAAAAACAATCTTGTTCAAAGATATTGAAATTTTTATGAAAAAAAGAAGGTATTTATAAAATAATTAATGGAACGGGGGGAGTTATGAATATTGTTGTTGTGGGGACAGGGTATGTTGGGTTGTCTTTATCAATTCTTTTGTCGCAGCATCATAAAGTGACAGCGGTAGATATCGTCCCTGAAAAAGTGGAAAAACTTAATCAGTTTATTTCTCCGATTCGAGATGAATATATTGAACAATACTTGTCTGAAGCAAGAGATGGAAAGAGAAAACTAAATTTGTCCGCCACGATGGATGGGGAAGAGTTGTATAGAGAGGCGGATTTTGTAATTATAGCTACCCCTACAAACTATAATCCACAGAAAAATTTCTTTGATTGTTCTGCGGTAGAGGAAGTGTTGAGTTCAGTTTTGAAGTCTGGTAGTAAAGCTACTATTGTAATAAAAAGTACTATTCCCGTAGGTTATACGATGAAAATTAGAGATATTTATAATACAAACAAGATTTTGTTTTCTCCGGAATTCCTAAGAGAAGGAAAGGCATTATATGATAATTTATATCCTAGCAGAATTATTGTTGGATGTGATGCCAACTCACGGGAATCTGCAAGTAAATTTGCAAATTTACTTTTAGAAGGTGCTGAAAAAAAAGACATCCCTGTCCTTTACATGGGATTGACTGAGGCGGAAGCTGTTAAACTTTTTGCAAACACATATCTTGCATTACGAGTTAGTTATTTTAATGAACTTGATACATACGCAGAGCTAAAAGGACTATGCACGGGAGATATTATTAAAGGAGTGAGTTTGGATCCTCGCATTGGGGATTATTATAATAACCCCAGTTTTGGATATGGAGGATATTGCTTGCCTAAAGATACAAAACAACTTTTGGCAAATTATCAAGATGTGCCTGAGAATCTCATAGGTGCGATAGTTGAAAGTAATCGTACTAGGAAAGATTTTATAGCGGATAGAGTGTTACAAAAGGCTGGTTACTATAGCTATTCCGATGATTGTGATTATGATAAGAGGAAAGAAAAGAAAGTTGTGATTGGAGTATATCGGCTAACAATGAAAGCGAATAGCGATAATTTTAGACAAAGCAGCATACAAGGGATAATGAAACGAATTAAGGCCAAAGGAGCTGAGGTGATTATCTATGAACCTACATTAGAGGATAACAGCACCTTTTTTGGGAGTGAAGTGGTTAATGATTTAGTGAGGTTTAAGCTTCTTTCTAATGCCATTATCGCAAATAGATATGACTCTTTGCTGGATGATGTCGCAGATAAGGTGTATACACGCGATTTATTTAAGAGAGACTAAATTGGAAAAATTCAATATGGAAGATTATGAAAAGCTACTAGCTAATATCAAGGTGGTTTAAATCTACAAATGAAAAAATGTTAATGCAAATTTTAAATGTGGAATGTGCCTTGATGAAAACATCACAAAGAGTGGAACATTGAATTAATAAAAAAAGTTAAATATAGTATGAGTGTATTGTTTCTCAATTTGACAAAACTAAGCGACTTAGATGCAACAATGGTTTATATGGGTATGATTGATATATTTTCTGATTGAGTGCATGAGGTGTATGTAATGTATCTAATAGATAGAAGACAAATTAGAGAAAGAAAAGAGAAAATAGAGTTACTTCAAGTTAATCTTGGAGGAAACTATTTCAGTACAAAACGTATTTAAAAAGGTATTGCTCTGTTTGGAATTGAAATATAGATACATATATTGTGCTAATAAGCTACTGAAGCATATCGATTGCAATAAGATTTAATAAGGAATTGTTTAATGAGGATATTAATTATTATGGGAGGATTTTTCCCGGGGAAAAAATATGGTGGACCACCTGTTAGTGTAGATAATTTTTGTACATTAATGAATGAAGAGTGTTTCATTGTGACAACGAATCATGATTTATACGAGAAAAAAGTATACGAGAATATATCTAAAGGTTGGAATGAAAGGAAGAACAGTAAAGTAATATATTTAGCTGATCAGGATTATAATAAAGAGTTTTTTGAGAGAATCATAAAAGAGGTAGAGCCAGATCTTTTATATTTACAAGGTTTATTTCAATCGTGCGTATTACCGTGCTTACAATTAGCCAGAAAAAGGAAATTAAAAGTGCTCCTTGCTCCAAGAGGGGAACTGTGTAAAGGTGCTATGAAATTCAAGTGGTATAAGAAGATACCGTATATAATAGCTTTAAAAGTAATGGGGTTAATACAAAATGTTTATTGGCAATCTACAAGTGAGGAAGAGAAAGAAGCAATAAAAAAATGGATGGATACCGAAGATAACAGGATTTATGAATTATGTAATATTCCCTCGTGCTCAAAGGCGAGATGTTTACGAAAAGAAAAAAAAGCAGGAGAAGGAAAGTTTGTGTTTTTGTCTCGTATTCATCCCAAAAAGAATCTTTTAAAGGCGATAGAGTTTTTTCATGAAATTACAGGGAAAGTGATATTTGATATTTATGGACCTATTGAGGACACGGAGTATTGGGAGTATTGTGAGTCTGAAATAAAAAAATTACCTCAGAATATTAAGGTTGAATACAAAGGGGTGGTTGCTCATGAAGATGTTCATGAAACATTTAGCCAATATGATGCATTTTTATTTCCTACATTCAGTGAGAACTATGGACATGTTATAGCGGAAAGCCTTATTGCCGGGACAGCTGTTATAACCAGCGATCAAACTCCATGGCTAGATTTAGAGGAATTAGGTATTGGATGGGTTATTCCTATAATGCAGGAAGAAGGGTATATAAGGGCAATAAATGTAATTATTGCGAGTAGCCAAAAGGATATGGAATGCATTGCCGAAAAAGCTATTTCATATATTAATGATAAGTTCGAGTATGAGGGATTACGCAAGCTATATCAGTCGGCATTAAATGAGATAGTAAGGAGGAGATAATGATACATTATGTTGCCTACTATAGCACCAAAGAAAGTGGGAGAGTTAAAAATTATGCGGGAGAAGATAAAATTGATTATATTTGTCGAGTCCTAAATGATTTAGGAGAAGAAGTAGTTATTGTTTCCAATGCCAAAACAACAGGGCAAAAGTTTGCGAAAAGAAGTCTTCAACATCTGTTTGGAGCTACGAGTGTGTTGTATTTTTCTTCACTTCCTAAAGGAAATAAGCTTTTACATGCAATTGATGTATTATGGGGATACATACAGCTATTTTTCTATGTACTATTTTGTGTTAAGCGAAATGAAACAATTCTTGTTTACCATTCTTTGGGATATCGTGGAATCTGGAAGGTTTTGAAAAGAATTAAGCAATTTAATTATGTTCTTGAAGTTGAAGAATTATTTCAAAAAATTGACGCAAATACCTCGGGATATAAAAAACATGAAAAGAAAGTTTTTCGATATCCGGACGCTTTCATTTGCTCAAATTCGATTCTTGCTGAAGAAGTGAATAGAAATCACAAACCTGTAGCTATAATAAACGGAATATACAGTAATAATAAAATAACTCGGTTAGATAAAGAAAACCATGAAATTGTTAAGGTTGTGTATGCCGGAAGCTTAGAAAAACAAAAAGGAGTGGATTATATTATAAAAGCTGCAGAGTATCTTCCTGAAAGCTATGAGACGTGTATCATTGGCTTTGGAACAGAACAGGATTATAAAAGAATAAAAGAGTTGATAAATATTTCTACAGGAAATGTAAAGTATGATGGAGTGCTAAAAGGAAAAGAATATCAGGATTATATACAGCAATGTGATATTGGTGTTTGTATACAAGATGAAACTGATGAATTTAATCATTATGAATACCCGTCAAAAATCTTTTCTTATCTTGCAAATGGTTTGCAAGTAGTAGTAAATGATTTAATACAACTTAGGAAGAGCGAAGTTTTTCCATTTTTACATATTGCAGAAAGTAAAGACCCAGAAGATATTGCAAAGGCAATCACATCCTGTGAAAATAAATTTTTTGATGCTGAAGCAATTTTGAATCAACTTAATGAGGGTTTTAAAAGGGATATTAAAGACGTATTATATGGAGGTAAATGAGTAATGTCCATGAATAATATCTTGATTGTAGGAGCACATTTTGATGATGCTGAGTTAGGTGCAGGTGGAACTGCTGCAAAACTTGCATCTCAAGGAAAAAAAGTATATAAGCTGACATTGACTGATAATGAAACTAATTTTTCTGCTATGAACATTAATGTTGCTTTTGAGTCTAGTAAACAGCAAAGTGCAGAAGCGTGCAGAATACTTGGGGTAGAGGAAATTACGGATTTTAAACCGGTTGCATGTAGCGAATTGGAATATTCCAAGGAATTAATGCAAAGGGTGGAAAAATATATTTTTGACTTGAACATTGATACTATCTTTATGCATTTTAATGCAGATATGAATACGGATCATGTTGCAGCATCCAGAATCTGTCTTACTGCTGGGAGACACTGTAAAAATATTATTCAATTCCAGTCAAATGGATATGTTCTTGAAAATGTATTTTATCCAACCTTCTTTGTGGATATTAGTGAATTTATTGAAAAAAAGAGACAAGCTCTTGCAAGTTATGGAAAAGAGCATAACAGATTTGACAGCTTGTTTGAGGTTACAGTAGAACGCAATAGAGTATGGGGGTATCCTAATAAATGTCAGTATGCTGAGGGATTTAATATTATTAAGATGCTGATGGAATAGATATTTCATCTTGTAATAAGGGGGGTATAATGCAGGTTGTGGGCACTATAAGATGGAGAAAAAATTGGGACAAACTTCTTTTCCTTTTTATCATAATAGATATATTGTTTTTGCCTTATTTTCCACTAATGTCTGTAAGTTTTTCGGTGCCCTTGGTTATTCTTTGGGGAACTTCTCATATACGTACTTTGTTTAAAGGGAAAGAAGCGAATATTATTTTGTTGATTATTTTACTGATGCTTATATCAACTTTAATAAATCCTTTATTTTCTGGAAAAACTGTTCTGCAAACAAGCTTTTCAACAGCAGTAAAAAGATATTTTCAGTATGCCATTTCTTTATGTTTCCTTTTGTGCTGTAAAGAAGCATTTTATTTATATGAGATTAAGTTGGATGAAATTCTATTTGCTTTTGTAATTTACGTTTGTATTTTTGCGATTTTATATTTTGTGTTTCCATATCATTACGCCTCGGTAAAGCATGTTGTTAGCCGTGTGGATCTTCATACTTATAGATTTTTACTTGGTAATGTGACTTATAGATTTAATTATTTATGGGCCGATCCTAATAATATTGCCTATGCAATAGTTGGAGTAGAATCTTTTTTGCTAATGAAGGGCAATCTCGGTATTACAAAACAATATACATTAATTGGATGTACTGCATTTATTGTTTTGGCCTCATCAAGTGCCGGAGGTATGATTTCTTTCGTTTTAGTCAATCTGCTCGTAATAGCAAATAAGATGATTACAAATCCCAGTTATTACTTTAATTACAAACCCATTTCAATTTATATGTTTTTTTTAAGTATACTTATAGTTGTACTGCTCATTACTCAGACTGATATTTTTTCTAAAGTACTTGGGAATTTACTCATAAAATTTCAAGATCGCATGACTACCTATCGAGCGGGTTCTGATATTTCTGGAGGGAGGTGGGAGGATTTTCTTGGAGCTATTTCCATGCTGACTCCGTGGATGCTTTTTTTAGGAGGAGGACAAGAGGGTTTTACTACGGAAATAGGACATATATACCTAATTGGAATGTATGGATTCCTTGTCTATGTAGGATTTATTATTCTCCTATTTGGTAAATTTAAAAATCAAAAGATATGTGATTATATATGGATTTTACCATTTTTTATTGGCTTTACAATGAACATAGGAATTGGAGAATATAAGTGGCTTGCCATTTTTATAGTATTACTATCATTTTGTCGCTATGCTAAATGCAGAAATCATATATAGATTTTAATTTGTATAAGGTTATTTATAAAGGGCCAGTATAAAGATGGAAAAAAGTATAATGCAAAGGATTTATTCGATATTTAAAGAGTTTATTTATTTTATTAGATGGTTATGCTCTTATATTTTATCAAAAAAAAATCACCACAAGACTCCTATTTTTTTTGATAAAGACATTCTAGTCTTAGGTAATGGACCCAGTGCTTCGGAATTGGATTTTGCTGGTCTGGTAGGTCGTTATGATTTTTGTTGTGTCAATTTTTTTTGCTTGAGAAATAATATGTTTAAGCAAATAAAACCCAAGTTCTATATTTTGATTGATCCTATTTTTTTTAAAGGAAAGAAGGCACAAGAAGAATTATGGAATATGCTGGAGAGTGTTGACTGGCCTATGTACTTGATAACATATAATGATATTACACTTCCTGTTGAAAATTCAAATATCATAAAAATGGGAATTAATCGGAATTATTATGGTGGAGAGTTCAATGGGCTGAAACAACTTCTATTTAATAGGAATATTGCTACTATTGGGTATCAAAATGTTATTATTGCTGCTATTTATTTCTTTGTTATGGAGAGGGTAAGTACAAAGGTTTATCTTGCGGGGGTCGAGAATGATTGGCATAAGGAATTTTATGTGGATGAAAATAATCAGGTTTTTTCAGAGTCAGTACATTTTTATGGAAAAGAAAAAATGAAATGGAATTGTAATAAAGGCGAATTCTATAAATGTATATATGAGTATTACATGACGGCATATCAGTATCATATAATGAGCGAGTATGCAAAAGGAAATGGAGTGAGTGTTTATAATACAACTATGCATTCATTTATTGACGTTTTTGATAAGAAAAAAATATGAAATCGAAATGAATAGTTTCTTTAAGAAATTATGATTATTGATGGAGGAGATTTTGAATTCTCACCAATGAAAAAAATTTCTTCATACTTTTTATTTACCGCAGAAGGCAGTTTAGTAAATAGGAGTTATTAATGCAAGTACTTAGGGTTTTGAAAAAATTCAACATAATTTTGTCTAATAGACAAAAACTTCAAATGACAAAAATATTTGTTTTGATGGTTATCGGAGGATTTTTGGAAACATTTTCAGTTTCCTTGATGCTTCCGTTCATGAATATAGTAATGAACCCTGAAAAGACCATGGAGAATCAGCTTGTAAGGAATATATGTAGATTACTTGGAATACAATCTGCACAATCATTCCTAGTAGTGTTGGCAATCACCTTGGGGGCAGTTTTTTTAATAAAAAATGCATTCTTATTGATGGAGTATAATGCCCAATATAGTTTTGTTTATGGAAATATGATTGATACGCAAAAGACGTTATTAAGCAACTTGATTCATAAACCCTATGAGTTTTTCTTGAGAATAGAGACTGGTGAGATAGTTAGAATTATCAATAATGATACTACACAGACATTTTTTCTCTTGACTACTTTGTTACAACTATTTACAGAATTAATTGTTTCAGGGATGATTATTATTACGGTTGTTATGATAGCTCCGATAATTACTATATTTATGGCCATTATTTTACTTTTGGTTGTATTGGCGATGAACTTTATTTTAAAACCGATTTTAAGGAATATGGGCAAAGAGACTCAAAACGGATCGGCAGGAATGAACAAGTGGCTTATTCAATCAATACAAGGGATAAAAGAATTAAAAGTTTTAATGAAGGAAGATTATTTTAAAGACAAGTTTTCGAAATATGGAGACAAGTACGTTGTCTCGTTAAGACAATATGAAGTTCTTAGTGTTGCTCCCAGGTTTATAATTGAAGCGACAAGCATGTGTGCAATGTTTGCGATTGTAGCTCTTCTGATTTATAATGGCGCCGCATTAGAGACAGTTGTACCTATATTGACTGCTACTGCAATGGCGGCAATTAGATTATTGCCTTCAGTAAATAGGATTATTTCCTCTCTGACGAATATTTCTTATAGGGAGCCTATGTTAGATAAGCTGATTGAACACTTAGAAGATATAAGTGAAACTTGTGATACTTTGAGCAAAGAACAGCTTGCTGAAAAACTCCCCAAACAATCAAGTATACAGGAGCTACAGGAAGGTATCGATTTTTCGAAAATCACGTATTTTTATCCCGACTCACATAAAGCAGTCTTAAAAGAAGCAAATATGAAAATAAAAAAGGGACAATCAGTTGGAATTATTGGTCCATCCGGTTCGGGAAAAACTACAGCAGTTGATATTCTTTTGGGATTGTTAAGGCCTGAAGAGGGAATTGTATCAGTGGATGGAATCAGTATCGTAGAAGATAAAAAAGGTTTTTTGAATCAGGTGGGGTATATTCCTCAATCTGCTTTTCTGTTAGATGATTCTATTAGGGCAAATGTTACTTTTGGCGAAGAAAATGCCAGGGATGAGGATGTTTGGTCTGCTCTGGAAGCAGCCGCACTTTCGGACTTTGTAAGAGAGTTGCCAGATGGGATTTATACAAAGATAGGGGAAAGAGGAGTCCGATTATCAGGAGGGCAAAAACAAAGAATCGGTATAGCACGTGCTTTATTTAGAAACCCTTCAATTTTAGTATTTGATGAAGCTACGTCTGCGTTGGATAATGAAACGGAAAAGTCGATTATGCAATCAATTAATCATTTAAAAGGAAAAAAGACAATGATTATTATTGCACATCGTTTAACCACGATTGAAAATTGCGATATGATTTTTAAAGTAGAAAATGGTAAAATCACAAAGGAGAAAACTCATTAATGAGAATGTTCAAAATAAGATGAGGATGATAATGTTAGTGTATAAAACCTAACACTTTTTGAGACATTTTTTAATCAATCTGCTATGCTTAAAATAACAAATATAGAGGGCTCGAAGGTATGGAAAGAATTTTGGAGGATATAAAATGAATCTGTGTATTATAACTGCACGCGGAGGGAGCAAGAGAATACCTCATAAAAATATAAAAAATTTCTGCGGAAAACCTATTATCGCTTATTCAATAGAAGCTGCTAAGGAGAGTCGTTTATTTGACGATATCATTGTTTCGACTGACGATAATGAAATCATGGATATATCAAGAAGCTTGGGGGCAAATGTTCCATTTAAGAGATCGGAAAAAAATAGTGATGATTATGCGACCATTGACCAAGTATTAAATGAAGTACTCAATGAATATGAAAAGAGAAACAATGTATCCATTGATATGTTTTGCTGTATATATCCAACAGCTCCTTTTTTAACGGGAGAGAAATTAACTGCTGCTTATGAGTGTATGAAAGCAGAGGACGCAGATGCTATAGTTTCAGTCGTGAAATATTCCTACCCCCCACAAAGAGGACTTATTGTAGAGAACTCTTTCCTCAGATTTCAGTTCCCTCAGTATTACAAAACAAGGAGCCAAGATTTGGAGAGTATCTATCATGACTGTGGCCAGTTTTATTTTTATAAAACGCAAGCGTTTAGGAATGGAGACGGTCAAATTATTGAAAAAACCTTTCCGTTTGTAGTTGACGAAACGGAAGTACAGGACATTGATAATGAAACGGATTGGGAAATGGCGGAGTTGAAATATAGATTGATGAGAGAAAAATCAACTAAAAAATTCTGATAGATGCCAAGCTATACGAAACTTGGTGTTTTTCTGCTGAACGAGAGAGGAGAAAAAGTGGAACGGAAAGTTTTGGTGCTTGGTGCAAGAGGAATGCTTGGTCAAGAACTTGTTAAACAACTCAAACAAAGTGGTAAATATACTGTATATGGTGTGGGGCGAACTGATACGGATATATGTATAGATTTGAGAGAAGATGAGAAAATAAAAGCGGTTTTTGAACAAAATAGACCCGATATTGTCATTAATGCAGCGGCAAATATAATGATTGATAGTTGTGAGGAGAACAGAGGCGAAGCCTACCTTATTAATTCCAGATTGCCATATATTGCTTCTCGAATGAGTGAAGAATTCAATGCGTATTATATACAGATTTCCACAGATCACTATTATTGTAATGATGGAGTAAAAAAACATAAGGAAGAAGATGGAGTAGTTCTCCTAAATGAGTATGCAAAAACGAAGTATCTGGGAGAATGTATGTCTTTAGTAAATAAGAACTCTCTTGTAGTTCGGACGAATATAGTTGGATTTCGTAAAAAAATAGGGCAAAGAACTTTTATAGAATGGGTAGTGGATACCTTGAAGAATAAGGAGAAAATTGATGTTTACGATGATTTTTTAACATCATCTATGCACACAGTCGATTTTTCCAAGGTACTGATTGGTTTGTTTGATTATATGCCAACAGGTGTTGTTAATATTGCGTCCTCAGATGTGACAAGTAAGAAAGACTTTATTCTTGGAGTATCGCAAAAATTCTTCGGGAGAATCCCTGAATACAGAACAATTTCTATAAAAGAGCATGCGGGAGTTAAACGTGCAGATTCTTTGGGATTGGATGTCCGAAAAATTGAAGATATACTCGGAATAAAAATGCCTACTTTAGAAGAAACGATAGATAGTCTTTATAGAGAATATTTGAATAGGAGCTAAAATGAAGTATAGTCATTGTATTAAAATCAATAATCGAGAAATAGATATAAATTCTCCCACTTATTTTGTGGCAGATATAGCTGCAAATCACAATGGCGATTTTGACATGGCAAAAAAATTAATCTATTTAGCGAAAAAGTCCGGTGCTGATGCTGTTAAATTTCAGCATTTTCTTGCTGATAAAATTGTTAGTGATTATGGCTTTAAAAAGCTTGGTGCGCAGGCTAGTCATCAGTCAAAATGGAAAAAAACTGTCTATGAAACATATAAAGAGGCTGAATTTAACCGAAATTGGAATGTTTTGTTAGCAGAAGAGGCAAAAAAAATTGATATAGATTACTTTACATCTCCATATGACTTAGATGCATTAGAGGAAATGGATGAAATTGTTCCTGCATATAAAATTGGATCTGGAGATATTACATGGCTGGATTTTATTTCCTGTATTGCTAGACGAGGGAAACCGGTGATGCTTGCTACCGGTGCATCAGAGCTATGGGAGGTTGAAAAGGCGGTTGATACGATAACGAAGTACAACAAAGACATTATTCTTATGCAATGTAATACCAATTACACTGCGGACATGAAAAATTTTGCTTTTATTAATCTGAATGTTCTCAAATCATATTCTACCATGTACCCCGGAATGGTATTGGGCTTGTCGGATCATACTTTTGGGCATGCAACAGTACTAGGGGCAGTGACGCTAGGAGCTCGTGTAATAGAGAAACATTTCACTGCGGATAATAAGCAGATTGGACCGGACCATGCTTTTTCGATGAATCCAAAAACATGGAAGGAAATGGTGGATAGAACTCGAGAGCTGGAACTTGCGCTGGGCAATGGCATCAAAAGAGTTGAAGAAAATGAGCAGGAAACGGTAGTTCTGCAAAGACGATGTATAAGAGCTAAAGCAGAATTGAATTCAGGTACGATTTTGACGGAAGAGGAATTGGATTTTCTAAGACCGGCACCGAAGAATGCTATCTTTCCATACCAAAAGGATAAAATCATTGGAAAAAAACTGAACTGTTCTAAGCAAAAGGGAGAAGAAATATACTTAAGTGATTTGGAGTAAAAGATGTTAAAGGGAAAAGTAGTTGGTTTAAGAGCAATAGAAGAAGATGATTTAGAAGTATTATTAAACTGGCGTAATCAGCCGGAGTATAGGTTTTTTTTTCGAGAATATCGAGAACTGAATAGTGAAAACCAAAAAAAGTGGTATGATACTAAAGTTATGGCGGATGAACACACTAGAATGTTTTCAATTATTGAGCTTGATTCGGGCAACCTAATAGGGGCATGTGGTTTATGCTATATTGATTGGCCGAATCGCTGCGCTGATTTTTCCATATACATTGGAAAAGACAATTTGTATATTGATGAGATATACGCGGTTGATGCATCAAATGTACTCATTAACTATGGCTTTGATGAACTAAATCTACATCGTCTTTGGACTGAAATCTATGATATAGATCAAAAAAAGAAGTGGCTATTTGATTCTTTGGGTTTTGTACATGAAGCAACCCATTTTTCCACTCATTGGACTGGAGGAAAATGGGTAGACAGTTGGTATTATAGATTACTAAAGGAGGAAAGGTCCAAGTGAAAAATGTGGGAAAAGATATTTATAATCTTGCAGCAGAGTTATATCCCATATGTAGAAGTATAACAGGTAAAGGGGTCAGAGAAACCTTAAAGATAATTAATGATAAAATAAAAATAGCAACGGATCGAAGTTTAAATATTGTGGAAGTCCCTACCGGGGCAAAGGTTTTTGATTGGACAGTTCCTAGAGAATGGGAGATTAATGAAGCCTATATAGAAAATGAGCGCGGAGAAAAGGTGATAGACTTCAAAGAGAATAACCTTCATGTTTTAGGATATTCCTTACCGATAGATGAGTGGATGCCATTAAAACAGTTGCTTAAATATGTATATACTCAAAAGGACCAAGCTGATTGGATACCGTATGTGACATCTTACTATAAGGAACGATCCGGTTTTTGTATGAGTGAAACACAGAAGAAGAGTCTGCCGGAAGGAAACTATCATGCCTATATCGACAGTAAATTGTTTGATGGGAGTCTCACTTATGGTGAGATAATACTCGAAGGAAAAAGCAAGAAAGAAATATTTTTCTCAACCTATATATGTCATCCCTCTATGGCAAATAATGAATGTAGCGGACCTGCCTTAGTGACGGAACTAATAAAATATGTACACCAACTTGATAATAGAAAATACACATATAGATTTATCTTTATCCCTGAAACTATTGGTTCTATTACTTATTTGAGTAGGAATCTGGATGTACTGAAAAAGAATATGATTGCCGGTTTTAATATATCATGTGTTGGAGATGATAGGGCATATTCGATGGTTGAGACAAGAAAAGGGCGTAGTTTGGCCGATCGAGTATTGAAAAATATTTTAAAAGACAGAAATGGTAAAATATATAGCTACTTAAAACGAGCGTCGGATGAGAAACAATATAATGCTCCGGGAGTAGATCTACCTGTTGTTTGCTTTTCGAGGACAAAATTTCATGAGTACCCTGAATATCATACATCAGCGGACAACATGGAGCTCATTAACCCATCGGGTTTCCAAGGAGCATATGAAGTAATGACCGAAGTGATTGATGCTTTAGAGTTTAATAATCTTTATGCTATTAACGTATTATGTGAGCCTCAGCTGGGGAGAAGAGGCTTGTATCCAACATTAAGTCAAAAGGGGAGCTATGAAGATATCCGAGCAATGAGGGATTTTATTGCATATGCCGATGGAGAAACGGATTTAATTGAAATTAGCAATATTATTCAGGTTCCAATAAAAGAATTAATTACAATAATAAAACTACTCAGAACGAATAATCTGATTCAAGTAAAGGATGATTGAAAAAATGAAGTTTGAAATAAGACAAGTGAATGAATGTCCTTTGTGTAACAGCGCTGATTACAATTTCTTGTATTTTAATAATGGCGGGGGGAGAGATGACCCACGGGGAATATTGGATTTTCAAGTTGAGGTTGTGAAGTGCTCTCATTGTGGTCTCGTTTATTCGAAAACTGTTCTTACGGAAAAGTCCATAGTAGAGTTTTTTTCAAATTATGCATCGAGTGTTCATAATCAGAATTCCCTAATGATGGATAATAGAAAGAAAATGTATGAGTTAGAGTACAATTTTGTTGCTCAATTTTTACCTTCTCAAAATAGTACAGAGGAAAAAACAAAAGTTCTAGATGTAGGCTGTGGAGAAGGAGGTTTTCTAGAGTTTTTCTCGAGTGATTGTATCTGTGAAGGTGTAGAAATCGGAGAGGAATCAAGTGAGGTTGCTGCCCGAAAATTTAAAATTCACAGAGGGAGATTACCGGATATTTCGTTTGATAAAAAATATGATTTAATTATTTTTCGAGGTGTAATACAGTACTTGGACAATGTTAGAGTATACTTTGATTTATTAAATAAAATATTGAATGAGGGCGGTTATATTTACTTTACTTCGACTCCCAATGTTGATTCTATTTGTCATCAAC
>ERZ773250.393-NODE-393-length-26270-cov-6.976845_pt1 | contig 26270 bp, 19 predicted proteins | sample MGYA00511258_ERZ773250 | MGnify/ENA primary metagenome ERZ773250 (study PRJEB29015, sample SAMEA2738164) | human oral metagenome | biome: human oral; feature: human-associated habitat; material: saliva | place: China | collected 2187 ... | reverse complement strand
CCTTTGCTAGCTGGCAACTTGAGCCGATGAAGAAAGAGTATTTCCTTTGGTTTGTGCTTTTGGCTTCTGGTGTGTTTGGCTTCTTTATTTCTACTGACATGTTTACAATGTTCATGTTTTATGAAGTAGCCCTTATTCCTATGTACCTTCTTATCGGTGTTTGGGGAACAGGACCAAAGGAGTATTCTGCAATGAAGCTAACCTTGATGTTAATGGGTGGCTCAGCTCTATTAATTCTTGGAATTCTTGGTATCTACTATTTCAGCGGAGCTAAGACTATGGATGTTATAGAGTTAGCACGTATGCATGCGATGCCAAAGAATATACAGAACATCTTTTTCCCATTTGTATTTATTGGGTTTGGTGTCCTTGGTGCTTTGTTCCCATTCCATACTTGGTCTCCTGACGGTCATGCATCAGCGCCTACAGCAGTGTCAATGCTCCATGCCGGTGTATTGATGAAGCTTGGTGGTTATGGATGTTTGCGTATAGCAATGTTCTTAATGCCAGATGCACTTACTGTGTGGGCACCAGTGTTCCTTGTCTTGACTACGATTTCTGTGGTATATGGTGCACTATCTGCCTGTGTACAAACGGACTTGAAGTATATCAATGCTTATTCATCAGTGTCACACTGTGGTATGGTACTTTTTGCATTGGTTATGACGACACAAACTGCAATCACCGGTGCTATTCTCCAAATGCTTTCACATGGTTTGATGACAGCTTTGTTCTTTGCATGTATCGGTATGATTTACCATCGTGCGGGAACACGTGATGTTCGTTACCTTGGTGGTTTGATGAAGGTTATTCCATTCCTTGCTGTCTCTTATGTTGTAGCAGGTCTTGCAAACCTTGGTCTCCCTGGTTTTTCTGGATTCGTTGCAGAGATGACTATCTTTATTGGTTCATTTGAGAATGCAGGAATGTTCCATCGGGTTGCAACAATTATTGCTTGTACGGCAATTGTTATCACTGCAGTTTATATTCTTCGTGTTGTTGGTAAGATTCTGTTCCAAACTATTCCTAACAAGAAGTTCTATGAATTGCATGATGCTACATGGGATGAGCGATTTGCCATTGGGTGTTTGATTTTCTGTGTAGCAGGGTTGGGCCTTTGTCCACTCTTCTTTGAAAATATGATTATGGATGCAGTTCATCCAATATTTGATCACATCATAACGTATGTTCCAACATTGGGTAATCTTTAATAAACTAGCGAAATGAATTATAGTGATTTCTTTAAGATGATTCCGGAGGCAAGTCTTGTTGCCATCCTGATTGTTTTGTTCGTTGCAAACTTTGTGACGGCAAAGACTGAAGAACGCAAGTGGTTCAATCCGCTGGCTTCTGTTCTACTATTGTTGAATACATTTGTTTGCCTTATTCCTATGGATGCACAAACAGCATTTGGCGGTATGTATGTTACCTCCTCTGCCGTGGATGTGATGAAGGCAATTCTTTCTATGGGAACATTCATTGTTATTCTTCAAAGTCGTGTTTGGGCAGCAAAGAGTGGTAAAGAAGGTGAGTTTTATATGCTTATTGTCTCAACACTCCTTGGTATGTTCGCTATGATGAGTGCAGGTAACTTCTTGATGTTCTTCCTCGGCCTTGAGATGGCGTCAGTTCCTTTGGCATGTGCTGTTGCTTTCGACATGTATCGTAAGAATTCTGCAGAAGCTGCAGCTAAGTTTATCTTGACCGCTACTTTCTCTAGTGGTGTAATGCTTTATGGAATTAGCTTCCTTTATGGTGAGTTTGGTACACTTTACTTTGCTGATATTACAGCGAAGATGCAGGCAACCCCACTTACTATTATGGGCCTTGTGTTCTTCTTTAGTGGTCTTGGCTTCAAGATCTCTCTTGTTCCATTCCATTTTTGGACAGCTGATACGTATCAAGGTGCACCAACAACGGTTACAGGTTATCTGAGCGTAATATCAAAAGGTGCAGCCGCCTTCACATTGTTGAGCATTCTCTTCCATGTTTTTGGTGGCATAATGGAGTATTGGCATGTGTTATTGATGATAGTAGTTGTACTTTCTATCACTATCGCTAACCTCTTTGCCGTTCGTCAGAGTGAGTTGAAACGTTTCATGGCGTTCAGCTCTATCTCTCAGGCTGGTTACATCATGTTGACGGCTATTGGTAACGATTGGGCAAGTTCTGTTAGTGCATTAAGCTATTATGTATTAATCTATGTTGTTGCTAATATGGCAGTCTTTACTATCATTTCCGTTGTGGAGCAAAATAATAATGGCAAAACGAACATTGATGATTATAATGGCTTCTATCAGACAAATCCTCGTTTGAGCTTCTTAATGACTTTAGCAATGTTCTCACTCGGTGGTATTCCGCCGTTTGCAGGTATGTTCTCAAAGTTCTTTGTATTCATGTCTGGCGTTAATGGAGCTAACATTAATACAACAATGGGGGCATGGGCATATGGAGTAGTGTTCATCGCATTGCTCAATACAGTCATTTCACTCTACTACTATCTCAAGATAGTAAAGGCAATGTATATCGTTCGTACAGACAGCCCGTTGCCAAGCTTCAAGAGTGATTGCAATACAAAGTTCGCTTTGGCTGTTTGTATGGCAGGCATTCTCCTCTTTGGTGTATGTAGCTTTGTTTATGAATGGATTGCAATGGCAGCTTAATGATGTAGTAAGAGTTATATAATTATGATATTAATACCCAAAGGTTTTAGCCTTTGGGTATTTTTATTTTTCATATGACGGTATATAGTACTTACTCTTGCTTCAGTCGATAGTTCACGGAACGGCATATTGTATCTGTGTTGATGGTAAACTCCCCTTTGAAGGTATGTATGCTATTGGGAAGCCAAAGAGGACGAGCTCTTATAAAAGAACTCGTCCTCTTTGTTGTTTTTTACTTTTTGCTGTTAGAAAGGAAGGTCGTCTGCAGAGTCAGAACTTTCTTGAGCAGGAGGAAATGGAGCAGCTTGTGTCGCAGCAGGGTTTACAGGCTGTGAAGTAACAGGTGCTGCTGCTGCAGGAGCCCCTGCCTGTACTGCTGCTGCATCTACGCGCTGTATGTTCCATGCGCGTATATTGTTAAACCATCGACCATTATATTCATGTGCATCTATATCAAAACTTACCATTACTTCTTCACCAGCTTTGATTGCGAATTGGTCAATACGATCTGCTCCGAAGACGTTAAAAACCATCTTCTTAGGATATTGATCATGTGTTTCTATTACATACTCTTGTGACTTCCATGGCCCGCGAGCTGAAGTCCCTTCACGCGCAGGGAGGACGGCAATAACTTTTCCTTGTAAATCCATTATCTACTTGTTTTGGTTATTTTATTACTTATTTCTGTTTGCGAAATTACTAAAATAGTTCTAAAAAGCGAAACTTTTATACTTAAATTTTGTTTTTCACGTCTCTTTTTTGTATTTTTGTACGATGAAGTGTGAAGCCTATATAGCCCTTGTTGTGCTTGCGGTTGGAACTTTATTGTTAGTAACAAAAAATATTAACTAAAATAAGATACTAATGAGATTTAACCTTTCAAGTACTGCCTTGGGCAGCCGATTGTTGACTCTCTCGCGAGTAATTAATAGCAAGAACTCTCTTCCGATATTAGATTGTTTCTTGTTTTCTGTTCATGATGGACAGTTAACAGTAACAGCATCTGATAGTGAAAATGTCATGCGTGGCACCTTGAATCTTGAAAATTGTGAAGGGGAAGGAGATTTTGCCGTAAATAATCACACGATTCTTGACGCAGTAAAAGAGTTGCCAGAGCAGCCTCTCTCGCTTGATGTTGATATGGGTGAAATGAAGATCTACATTACCTACCAGAATGGCTCTTATAATTTCCCAATTCTGAATGCTGATGAGTATCCTAAAGCTCAGACCGTTTCTGAGAATGCAACAACTATCACTATAGACGCAGGAATACTGTCAGATAATGTTAATCGTTCTTTGTTCGCAACAGCTCAGGATGAATTGCGTCCTGTGATGAATGGTATTTACTTCGATTTGCAGGCTGATAGCTTGGCTATAGTTGCAAGTGATGGTCACAAGCTGGTGAGAAACAAGAACTTTATGATTAAGAGTGATATTCCAGCTTCATTTATTCTTCCAAAGAAGCCTGCTACGCTACTTAAAAATGTGCTCTCAAAAGATGGAGGTGATGTCGTGATTCGTTTTGATGATCGCTCTGCGGATATATCTTTTGCAGAAGGTAACTTGTCATGCCGCTTGATAGAAGGGAAGTACCCTAATTATAACAGTGTTATCCCACAAGATAATCCTAATCAAGTTACAATAGATCGTAAGTCTTTGATAGGGGCTCTTCGTCGAGTCCTTCCTTTTGCAAGTGACTCTTCTCAGTTGATTCGTTTTCATGTAGCGGCAGGCTTATTAGAATTAAGAGCTGAAGATATTGACTTCGCTACGAGTGCAAAGGAAAGTGTGACATGTGAGTATGGCGGCAACCCTATGGATATAGGTTTTAAGGGATCAAGTATGCTAGAGATTCTCAATAATCTTGAGAGTGAGGATGTAACGATTCAGTTAGCCGATCCTTCACGTGCAGGTATAATCATCCCAGGGGTGCAACCAGAGAATGAAGACATCCTTATGTTGATTATGCCAATGTTGCTAAACGATTAACATATATAAAAAGAAATAGGCTTAAATGTAAGGAGGGTGGCTGTCAATTCTATATAGCCATTCTCCTTATATACTTTATATACGAGCAGATGAAACCAAACTTATTGAAACCACTTGTTGTATTTGATTTAGAAACAACAGGGCTGGATCTTGTCAGTGACCGTATCATTCAGATTTCTTTCATAAAGATTTATCCTGATTGGAAGGAAGAGAGAGAGAATATTTTTATTAATCCAGAGAGGCCAATACCATCCTCGGTAGTTGCATTGACAGGAATTTCAGATGCAGATGTGGCTGATGCTCCAACATTTAAGCAGAAAGCAAAAGAGCTCGCTGATAAATTCTCAGGTTGTGATTTTGCAGGTTTCAATTCTAATCGATTTGACATCCCTATGCTTGCCGAGGAGTTTTTGCGCGCAGGAGTAGATTTTGATTTCTCTAAGTGTCGACTAATAGATATGCAAAATATCTATCATAAGATGGAACGTCGTAACCTTGCTGCTGCTTATAAATTCTATTGTGGTAGGAAAATGGAGGATGATTTCGAGGCACATAGAGCTGATCAGGATACAGAGGCTACGTGGCGTGTGTTGCAGGGACAGCTTGATATGTATGCCCCAGAGAACCAGTCCGAAGAGGATCGTGTCTTGAACAATGACATGGAAGAGTTAGCTGAGTTCTCAAAGATGAATGACTTTGTGGATTTTGCTGGTCGTATCGTTTGGGAGGATATGAAGGATCAAGATGGTAAAGTTTTACTTGATGCAACAGGAAAAGTACGTCGGCATGAGATATTTAACTTTGGCAAGTATAAAGGATGGGATGTAGCAGAAGTTTTACGTAAGGATCCGGGATACTATAGCTGGATGTTGGCAAGTGATTTTACATATAATACAAAGCAAGTCTTGACGCGTATTCGTTTAAGGGAGTTTAATAATAAGTAAGCTGATGTTGAAAGGGAAGAAAATAGTATTAGGTATAACGGGCTCTATTGCTGCATATAAAAGTTGTCTTGTTATTCGTGAGTTGGTAAAGCATGGAGCTGAAGTACAGGTGGTTATTACTCCTGCAGGGAAAGAATTTATTACTCCTATTACGCTTTCCGCTTTGACACACAAGCCTGTTATTAGTGAGTTTTTCTCCCAAAAAGATGGAACGTGGAATTCACATGTAGATCTCGGACTTTGGGCCGATGCTATGTTAATAGCTCCATGTACAGCAGCAACGCTTGGAAAATTCGCTAGTGGAGTGGCAGATAATATGCTTATTACGACTTACCTTTCGATGAAAGCTCCTGTGTTTCTTGCTCCAGCAATGGATTTAGATATGTATAAACACCCGTCAACTCAAAGGAATCTTGAAATTCTCCGTGGTTTTGGCAATTATATCATAGAACCTGGAAATGGATTTCTAGCAAGTGGTCTGGAAGGGAAGGGTAGAATGGAAGAGCCTGAGAACATAGTAAAAGTCTTGGATTCTTATTTCTCTGGTCAATATAATGAGCATGGCGTAACCGACTTGGCAGGTAAGAAAATCCTAATTACTGCTGGCCCAACATACGAAAAGATAGACCCAGTTCGTTTTATAGGAAACTATTCTTCTGGGAAGATGGGCTTTGCTTTGGCAGAGGAGTGTAGTAAGAGGGGGGCACAGGTTATACTTGTGGCGGGACCCGTAAGTCAGACTTGCTCCGATTCTATTAAACGAATTGATGTGGAAAGTTGTAATGAAATGTATGAAAGAGTGCTGTCTGAGTTCCCAAAATGTGATGTGGCAATTCTTTGTGCAGCTGTTTCAGACTTCCGTCCAGACCATGTTGCTGAGGAGAAGATAAAACGAAAGGGACATAATCTGATCCTCACTTTAGAGCCAACACAAGATATTGCTGCATCTATAGGTCGGGTGAAAAGTGCACATCAGCGCTTAATAGCCTTTGCTTTAGAAACAAATGAGGAGCAGCACAATGCACAACGGAAACTCTTACAGAAGAATGCAGACTTTATTGTCATGAATTCTACGAGGAATCCAGGGACGACTTTCCAGTCGGATGATAACCAGATAACGATTATCAATAAGGAAGGAAAAAAAGAATATGCAAAGAAACCAAAGTCAGAAGTGGCACGTGATATTATTAATGAGCTTGTGTCTATTATTTAATTATAGATTACAGGCGCAGGAATTGCAGGCAAAAGTAACTGTGAATCATAATCAGATTCAGGGAACTGAGTCTGCTGTCTTTGATAATCTACAGCAGACGCTAGAGCAGTTTATAAATACGCATCAATGGACTCATTATCAGTTTCAAAAGAATGAGCGTATAAATGTAAACTTTAATATTACAGTGACTAAGTATGATCCAAGCTCTAATGCTTTCAACTGTACAGCTTTGATTCAAGCTAACCGACCTGTTTACAATTCTGCTTATACCTCAACGCTATATAATAATCAAGATGCAGACTTCAATTTTTTGTATGCTTTGTATGACCAGATAGAGTTTAATGAGGAAAATATAGATAATCAGTTAACGGCACTTGTTGCTTATTATGCTTATCTTATCATAGGACTTGATCTAGACTCATTCTCCCCAATGGGGGGAGAGGATGTTCTGCAGCGTTGTATGAACTTAACAAATAATGCACAGAATCTGAATTTCACAGGGTGGAAAGCATTTGATAACTCTCGGAATCGTTTTGCCATTATTAATGATTATTTGGACGGAGCAATGAGACCATTTCGTCAGTTGCAGTATGATTATTATAGAAAGGGATTGGATGAGATGGCAAATAATGCTGAAAGGGGGCGTACTAATATTACAACAGCCCTTGAGAATGATTTGAAGAAGGCACATGAGAATCGTCCAATAAGTCTGTTGCCACAGATATGGACTGACTATAAGAAAGATGAACTTGCCAATATATATCATGGGAAAGGTACACAGAAGGAGAAAGAACAAGTGTACGATATTCTCTTTAGTATCAATGCAAGTCAGAATATAACATGGGAGAAGATTAAACAATAAGTGCGATTATGCTGAGACATCTCTATATAAAGAACTTTACTCTAATTGATCAGTTGGATATAGATTTCCATACGGGTTTCTCTGTTATTACTGGTGAAACGGGAGCAGGAAAGAGCATTATTCTTGGCGCTATTGGTCTGTTGTTGGGTAATAGGGCAGATAGTAAACAGATAAAACGAGGAGAAAAAAAATGTACTATTGAAGCACATTTCGATCTTTCTCATTATAATTTTGAATCATTTTTTATATCACACGATATTGACTTTGACCCCGAAGATACTATTATACGTCGTGAATTGACTGCTGCAGGTAAGTCGCGTGCATTTATTAACGATACTCCTGTGTCATTACAAGATATGCGTACACTAGGGGAACAGCTGATAGACATTCATTCACAACATCAGAATCTGCTCCTACAGAAAGATGATTTCCAGTTGAATGTTGTTGATATTATTGCACAGGATGGTAAGGTTCGAAATGATTATAATATCTCTTACCAACTTTATAAAACGGCAGAACAACGTCTTGAAGACTTGAAAAGTCAGCTTGCAAGATCTCAAGAGAATGAAGAGTTTATGCGTTTCCAGTTTGGAGAATTGGATGGTGCGAATCTTGTTGAGGGAAAACAAGAGATGCTAGAGCAGGAGAGTGAAACTCTTTCTCATTCCGAAGAAATCAAATCTGCATTCTATGAGACGGATCGTCTTTTAAGTTCTGATGATGTAGGCATCATCTATCAGTTGGGACAGAGTATTGATTACCTTTCTAATGTCTCAAATGTTTATCCCAAAGCACAGGAGATAGTGCAACGTATCTCCAGTGCCCATATTGAATTGAAGGACATTGCTGCTGATATTAGTAATGAGGTAGAAAATATAGATTTTGATCCTTCACGTTTAGATGACATTAATCAGCAGCTTGATCAGCTTAATACACTTGAGCAGAAGTTCCATGTTTCTACGGAGAAGGAACTGATAGAAATAAGGGATAGTCTTGCTTCACAATTAAAAAGTATTGATAACAGCGATGAAGAGCTTGAGTCTTTGGAGCAGGATGTTAAGGAAAAACAAATAGCTTGTGAACAACAGGCGAAGAAGCTGACTGCACTTCGCCAGAAAGCAGCTAAAGCTATAGAAAAGGAAATGGCGGAACGCCTTGTTCCACTTGGTATTCCTAATGTTCGTTTTGAAGTGAGTTTATCTGCTAAACCCTTGTCTGCGGATGGGGCAGATAAAGTCCAATTCCTCTTTTCAGCAAATACAAGTACAGCACTGGAACCTGTTGCTCAAGTGGCTTCTGGGGGTGAAATTGCGCGTGTCATGTTGTCTCTTAAAGCCATGATAAGTGGTGCGGTTCAATTACCTACCATTATTTTCGATGAGATTGATACGGGTGTTAGTGGTAAGATAGCCCAAAAGATGGCGCTTATTATGCAGGAAATGGGAAACCATAATCGTCAGGTGATATCTATCACGCACCTTCCTCAAATAGCGGCTCTTGGTAGCTCTCATTATAAAGTGGAGAAAAAGGAAACTTCTGAAGGGACAAATAGTAATATGCGAGAGCTTACAGGAGAGGAGCGTGTGACGGAGATTGCACAGATGCTTTCTGGTGCTGATGTCTCAGATGCAGCTTTACAGAATGCACGTGAGTTGCTAAACTTAAGCGTAAAGAAATAATAACCTTATGATATATGTGTGTAGATACGTATAAAAGATTAATGAGTATGAAAAATAGAAAACTGTCCTTTTTGTTTTTACAGTTGCTTTTCTTTGTTTCACTAACGAGTGTGGCACAACCTGGGTCTGTAAAGAAAGTAGCTGATGCGACTTTTACTTTAACTACATTTAAGGCTGATGGGAGTATCCTTGCATCAACCAATGGTTTCTTTATCAGTACTGATGGTGTGGCGATTGGGCCTTGGAAACCCTTTGTAGGTGCAGATAAAGCTGTTGTCATTGATGCAAAAGGACAGAAACATAATGTGGAATGTCTGTTAGGTGCAAATGAAATTTATGACATTGCGAAGTTTCAGGTGGATGGTAAGACTATCTCTGGCTCTCTATCAGCTACTGTTTCTGCTCCTGAGACCGTTTGGATAGCTGTAGCTCCAAAGAGTGGTAGTGCTGTGAAGGCTGAAGTCTCAAGTGTCGAGAAATTCATGGATAAGTATAATTATGCCATATTGAAGTCTGCTGCTACAGAGAAAATGAATGGTGCACCTGTAGTAAATGAACGTGGACAAATTATTGGAATATTCAACGCTGGTGGTACATCTCAGAGTGCTACTGATGCTAATTATGCAAAAGACTTTGTTGTTAAAGGATTATCACAGAATGATGTAGCTCTTCGGCAGAGTAATATTCGTGTTGGATTGCCAAACTCTTTGGAGGAAAGTGTTGTTGCTTTAATGCTCTCTTCGGAGAAGCCTGTGGGTACACATGAAGCTTTAATTAATGATTTTATAGCTAAGTTCCCACAAGCTAACGAAGGCTATTATGCTAAAGCAAATCTCTTAGTCGCGCAAAACGATCTTGTCAATGCAGATAAAGTGCTACAAGAAGAAGTGAATAAAGCTACATCTAAAGATGAGGCACATTATAACTATGCCCGTATCGTCTATCTTAATTCAGTTAATAGTGGCAATGCAGATAAGCTAAAGGCTGCAGGATGGTCGCTTGATAAGGCTTTGACTGAAGTTGAAAAAGCCATTGCTATAAAGTCTCTTGAGGTCTATCGTCATCTTCAAGCTCAGATCATTTTTGCAAAAGGTGATTATGCTAAGGCTTACACAGAGTTTGATGCATTGACGAAAACTTCTTTTAAGAATCCAGAACTCTATTTGGAAATGGCGCAGAGCCGTCAGCATTTAGGGGCAACAGACAAGGAAATTCTCGACTTGTTAAATCAGAGTATAGCTCTTTGTGATACTCCTTATGTTGCAACTTCAGCACCTTATTTCCTTGCGCGTGGTCAGCAGTTGGAAAAAATGGGGGATTATCGTAAGGCAATGCAAGACTACTATACTTATGAATATTTCAACCAAGGACGCCTCGGGGCTGAATTCTATTATATGCGTGAACAGTGTGAGGTGAAGGGACGTCTTTGGCAACAGGCACTGCAAGACATTCTTGTTGCCTCACGGCTAGACCCTAAAGAGGCCTTATATCCTACGGAAGCTGGTAGTTTATTGTTGCGATTGGGTAAGCTTGATGCAGCTATTAGTGCAGCTCAACAGGCAATACAGCTTGATTCTTCTCTCCCTGATGCTTATCTTATTTTGGGTGTAGCACAATGTCAAAATAATCAGAAAGCAGAAGGAGTTAAGAACATCCAAAAGGCAAAGGAATTGGGAAATGCGCAAGCTGAAACATTCCTTCAGAAGTTCAAATAAATATATTTGATAATTTGGCAGAACAGAATTAAATCTGTACCTTTGCACTCGCATGATGGTTCCGTAGCTCAGTTGGATTAGAGCAACAGCCTTCTAAGCTGTGGGTCTTGGGTTCGAACCCCAACGGAATCACTTGAACAAAGAGGAATATCAACTAAGATATTCCTCTTTTGTTGTTTGTACTCTTAGCTATATTTCTTCTTTGAGGGCTTTATGAACTCTGACTTTAATCCTGTGTAATGACTCGTTTATGCTGAGAATACAGACAAATTCCTTTTCATAGCTATCCTTTACAGTTCTCCATAGTTGTGGTTGAAGTTGTCTATTAGTATCAGCCTAACTGTGTGTATTATATGTCTGTTGTAAGTATTATTCTTAATCCTTGTTTTATCCATGCTTTTTTACTAAGTAAAAGATGCCCTTTCACAAGGTAAAAGATACTCTTTTGAGGTGTAAAAGACGCCCTTTTGCAGCGTAAAAGGGCACCTTTTAGAAAGCCATTTGTAAGTCTTTGGTAAACAATGATATACAAGTCTTAATGCTTTGCATACTTCCTGAATTTGTGGAGTTGCAACTTCAAATTACTGTAAACATATTTCTGATTAGTCCGTAATGGTGCGGTGGTATATGTTGAGGCGGATAAGTTCACAAGGACCTGTACTGGAGCGTTTTACCACAAACAGGCGTATCCCATAACTATCAGTCGCCCTTCCCATCCAAGAACAAAAGCCGATTGCATACCATTTCCGATTTTGCTGTCATTTCTGTCACTCCATTTCTATTTTTAATCTACTGATTATAAGTTAATTACCCGAAGTGTTAAAAGTGACAGCAACTAAAAACTAAACTTAATTAGGGGTTTTGATGCTTTTCGTTTGGTTACATTTACGCACACAACGCACCCTTATCCATCCTCGTTTTCCATATTCTAAATACCCATTTACAAAATAAAGTTGTATATTTGCCTTAGAAAGTGCTATGCTTGGATTATCTATTCTTTTCAAAAAGAGAATAACATAGCCATCATAACCATGACAAAACACATAACACTGAGCGTCTGCAGGCATTGAGCCTTACAGTGGAGTCGGTTTGTGGCGTAGGATATTCGTCTCTCCAATGCTGTGATGAGCGCCATAGGAGGGGATGATGTCCCTGAAACTCAACTGACATTTCCCACACCATCAATGAATATAGAAATGCAGTATCAACAATATAATGATAATTTACGATGAACTTAAAGGAGAAATTAAATTTACTGGAAAGTGAATTAATTCGAATAGAGAGCCCCATTCTTAGATTGTTAAGAGATAGTAATGATGGTTTTGACAGAGATCAAACTGCTCATGTGCTTACAAATCTTGGAATGTGCCCTCTTCAAATGCTACTTGATTTTTATGATTGGGCTACAGGGGCAGATGAGAATATTCTTTTTAATATAAATAATCAGGTAAAACTTTCTACAATAGGTAATCCCGCAAAAGTTTCAATTACTACGAGTTTGTACATGTTAGATGCAACAACAGATGATTTTTTTGCACATAGAAAGATGCTTCCTTTTATTTATAATGGTATCATGGAAGATCCCATACTGATTGATTTGTCGCCGAAAAGTAAAACCATTGGAGCACTATATTATTATAGTCCACAAGTAACATTATCTGTAGATCCTATTATGATTTATGATTCATTAGAGTTATGGATTGATACCATGTTATTATGTTATTCAAATGGCATCTATAGCATAAAACCTAATGGAATGTTAGTTGCCGATGTAGATAAGGAGATTAAAATAACAAGGAAACTCAATCCACACTCTATCTATTGGGATTAATACACAACACTGTATGATCTTTTCCATAAAGACGCTTTCAGTTGTACATCTCCCATCCCTATGGTTACGGAAGAGTAATGCTCCGTCTAAGTTCTATGAGAAGAAAAGTCTGTACCAGAAGGTTCTTTAATAGTATAGGGACGAATACAGTTTCAAAAGAAGGAAGTGTAATTTATAAAAAAATTACGAGATGATGAATCTAAAAAAAATATTAAAGGAAGAAGCAACTTGGTATTTTTTGGCCTTAGCGGGGCTGTTGATACTACTTTATATGGGAGTGAATGTCATTATAGATACATATTTCTATATGATATCATTAAACATTTTGATTTTTCTATTTTCTTATATAATACTTAGGATAAAGAATAAACTGCATTATTACTCTTATGTTGTAGGCTGTGCGTTTTTTGCAGTTTGGTTAATCTTTTACAGTATATGCGATTTGAGAAGCAGAAGCATGAAAGGTTATCTCACCAGACAACTCCCAGTATTGTATTATATTCCAACGGGTACTGCAGGAAGGGGGACAAGTAGTGGAATTAGAATAGAATGTAAAGGAAGATACTACTTGATATAGAAACAAATTGAACAAAGACAGTATATGATAAAGTTTCTAGACGCGGCTTTAGCATAAGTCGTGAAGGAAAATTTAATGGCTTTAGAGATTTCAAAGAACGAACAAAATAGTAGTTATGGACTGGTATCAAATAAAAAAAAATATATATTATACAAATGACGATTATATCAGAGATGTAATTGCTCTACACCTTAAAAAGGGCGCATTGAAAGCTACTTATAACTATATCTGTCAAACTCCTTTTGTTTCTATGGAAGAGAGATTTAAAGGTTTTGCAGAAGGTATAGAGCATGATATTTGTAATGAGATTATAACTCTTTTTTTATATAAAAAGCCCATACTAAGGTGGTACTTAAATAGTACAGAACAGTTAGAAATGGACATTGATGCAAGATTTGTAGATAGTTTGGATGTTCACAATAAGATTTGTGAATTCTTGACAAACTTATCATACCTAATAGATGATGATATTTTTTTATTAGATGATGTTATTAAGGAAAAACCTTGGGTATTAATGGTTTTAAAACCTCAAGCTCCCCCAGAAATAATAGAAGGTACCAAATATATTGAATTTCCTTCTTGTCAGTAAGATGTGGAATAGTCCAGCTATGCTCCTGCCTTGTGATCAAAATCTCAGAGGGGACATGGGAAACTCCATTCAAATTATGAGAATAAAGCTGAAGCATTACCTATTTATATGGGGAATCAAGGAAGTTAGGACTTTTTATATACTAAACTGAACCCGGACTGGCGTAAGTTATGGTGCATCGTACTCATAATGCTGCTTACCACATATCATTTTCAATTTTGCTGTCACTCCTATCACCATTTACTTTTCTCTAAACATCTAATAATAAATTGATTATATGAAGTGTTAAATGTGACAGTAACTAAGATGAAAAACGAATTAGGGGTTGAGAAGTAATGGTTGAGCACATAGAACTATACAGAATAAGCACTGTTGTCTACTGTTTTTTCCTTATTTGTTGATGCCTTTGTAAAATTGTATTGTATCCCTGCCTTTACTCTTGTAAATCTTATTAAAGGTTATTATGCAGAAACAATTTATAGTGGAATGTATCTTTGACAATGTTAAATAACGTTATAGACTTTCTGATGACTTGACTTGTATTTACTTTTTCTTTATCTTTGTCAGCCGAATTTAATATACTGAAAGGCAATAATATGAAAACAACTAAATGGTTATGGCTTTTATTTATAGCATGTGTGTTTACTTCATGCGAAAAAGCCGTTTTGTCTGGTGATGAAGAAAGGGGTAAGGAACAAAAGATTACTAAAATAATCTCCATACATCCTACTGCAATTCATGTAGATCTTGCAGAAGAAGGAGCGATGGCTGGTTCCAAGCCCCGAATGAGTGGTATTTTAGAAAGTCGTGCAGAAAAGACTAAGCTTTATGCTCTTAATATCTATGAAAAGCGAAAAGGTGCGAAGTCCTATTCGAAGTATGCTTATGGTCTTTTCTCTGATCCTTCTAATATCGCTATCAGAATGACAGAAGGTAGCTTGTATAAGATAGAGTGCTTAATGACAGAGGATGGTGAAGATACTATCTATAATAAAGATAATGAATATCTCTTGCCTTTCCTGCATGGAACAGATAAGCCTACTAAAGTTGAGAATTCTTTCATTATGTCAACAAAAGATAACTTGGGTCATATCTTGGATGGTAAGACAAATGTCTCTGCAAAGGACATAACAATGTACCCAAGACTCATAAAATCTTATGCCGTTATTGAAGACTTTGATCCCAAGAGCGCTAATGACCTAACACTTAATCTTAAGCATGCGGCTTTTGGACTTCATTTTAAGATTGCTCCTCCTGAAGAAGGCGAGTTGGAGATAGATTATCTCCATTATACACTTACCGTAAAGTCCACTGATCCAGCCTATGATAAGTTATCTGTCTATTCTTTCAATATGATTAGTGATGCTTGTAAAGATGGGTATAAAGGAGATATTACTGTAAAGATGAAGTGGACAAAGGCTGATGGTAGTATAGAAGAAGCAAGTACAACCGTTACCTTAAAACGTAATGTAATTATGGTAATGGACATATCTGTTACAGGTCCTAGTCCTAAAGGAATCAACTTTGCAGAGGAGGGACACGAGATGTCTACAGAGAATATTACGTGGCATGTTAAGAAATAACAAGTCTGCATGCCACAATGTTGCATAATAGTATAATGTGGGCAACTTTATTCGTGTCATACAGGTTTTGAGGCTGTGTGTGTTCTTTTTATTTGATGCGTGTCTTCCCGTAACTTCGCTTTGAATACAGCTTTTTTCTTTTATAGAAGCAATTGTCTTTCCCTTTAACGTATATAAAAACATCTCTTTATCAAAATAAAATAGTATCTTTGCATGACATAAGACTTTGGGAATAAGACTCTGAACGTTGTGATGTATACAAGTCGGAAAACTTTCTGCAGAGATAATGAAACTCAAAGTAAAGATTCAAAGTATAAGAAAGAGATGATATCAATAGATGGACTGACGGTGGAATTTGGCGTGAAGCCTTTGTTTAAGGATGTATCATTTGTCGTCAATGAGAGAGATAGGATAGCGTTAGTAGGTAAGAATGGTGCAGGGAAATCTACAATGTTGAAGATTCTCTGTGGCTTACAGAAGCCCACCAGTGGAACAGTGTCTATTCCTAATGATACGACTGTTGGATATTTACCACAGGTAATGAAACTTTCCGATGATACAACAGTAAAAGAGGAGACACGTAAAGCATTTTCTGATACAACAAAGATAGAAGCAAGCCTGAAGCAGATGGAGCAGGAGATGGCTGAACGTACAGACTATGAAAGCGAAAGCTATGCAGACTTGGTTGAACGCTTCACAACAGAGCATGAGCGTTATATGATGATGGGAGGGGAAAACTATGAAGCAGAGATAGAACGTACGTTGACAGGACTTGGTTTTACGCGTGAAGATTTCGGACGACCTACTCGTGAGTTTTCGGGTGGTTGGCGTATGCGTATAGAGTTGGCAAAGATACTCCTTCGTCGTCCTGATGTTCTTCTGCTTGATGAGCCTACTAACCATTTGGATATAGAATCAATTCAATGGCTTGAGCAGTTTCTTGCACAGAGCGCCAAGGCTGTAGTCCTGGTCAGCCATGACCGAGCCTTTGTTAATAATGTTACTAACCGAACATTGGAAATTACATGCGGGCATGTAGAAGACTATCGTGTGAAGTATGATGAGTATCTCGTTCTGCGAAAAGAACGTCGTGAACAACAGCTTCGTGCTTATGAGAATCAACAGAAAGAGATTGCTGATACAAAAGCTTTCATTGAGCGTTTTCGTTATCAGGCAACTAAAGCTGTACAAGTTCAACAACGTATTCGTCAGTTGGAGAAAATAGTACCTATAGAGGTAGATGAGGTAGATAATTCTGCTATGCACCTTAAGTTTCCTCCATGTTTAAGAAGTGGAGATTATCCTATCATAGCAGAGAGTTTGAAGAAAGTCTATCCAAGCCGATTACATAGTGACGGACCTGGACAAACTGTGTTTGAAGGTGTTGACCTAACCATCAAACGAGGTGAGAAGGTAGCCTTTGTGGGTAAGAATGGTGAAGGAAAATCAACCTTTGTGAAGTGTATCATGGGAGAAATACCTTATGAGGGAACATTAAAAATAGGACATAACGTGCAGATAGGTTACTTTGCACAGAACCAAGCACAGTTGTTAGATGAGAATCTGACAATTTATGAAACCATTGACCGTGTGGCAACAGGTGAAATGCGATTGAAGATAAATGACCTGCTTGGAGCATTTATGTTTGGTGGTGAGACGTCAGAAAAGTACGTTAAGGTACTTTCTGGTGGAGAACGCTCGCGCCTTGCCATGATAAAACTTCTGTTAGAACCAGTCAACCTCCTGATTCTTGATGAGCCAACGAATCACCTTGATATTCCTTCTAAAGAAGTATTGAAGGAAGCGATTAAAAGCTTTGATGGTACAGCCATTATTGTAAGTCATGACCGCGAGTTCCTTGATGGTTTGGTGAGTAAGGTTTATGAATTTGGTGGTGGAAAGGTGAGAGAGCATCTTGGTGGTATTTATGATTGGCTTAGAAACTCTCTCCAACTCTCTCCAAAGGAAGAGAGTACAGAGATTGGCTCACTTGTATCATCCAATGATAGAAAAAATGTTTCGGAAGGGCTGGGAGAGAATTCTTATGCTGAACATAAAGCTCAACAGAAGAAGATTCGCAAGGCACAGCGTGCTGTGGAGGAATCTGAGGCTAAAATAGCGAAGTTGGAAGCGCGGAAGAGTGAATTAGATGCACTACTACTCAAGCCTGAGAATGCTTCAGATATGGAACTTGTCACCGAATATACTAATCTGCAACGTGAACTTGATGAGGAGAATGATAACTGGATGATATTTTCAGAACAATTAGAACAACTTAATAAATAAAAGAATATGCGTATCAAAACACTTTTATCTATGATGCTTATCGCATCTGCACCTATCACTGGTATGGCACAGGGACAAGCTGGTATCAAGGCTGAGAATCTAGACAAGTCGGTACGTCCGGCAGACGACTTCTTTACGTTTGCAACAGGAGGATGGCAGAAACTTAATCCACTACCTGCTGCTTTCTCTCGTTTCGGTTCTTTTGATCAGTTGCAAGAGAATAATAACAAGCGTATTAATACTATTCTTACGGATCTGCTCAAGAAGCAGGGTAAGGAAGGAAGTGTTGAGTGGAAGTTAGGCAATTTTTATAAGCTTGCTATGGATTCTGTTCGCCGAAACAAGGAAGGTGTTAGCCCTGTTAAACCCTTGATAGATGAAATGGAAGGTGCAAGAACTCTCAATGATCTTCGTGCTCTTCAACTGAAGTATGCCTCTTTCGGATATGGTATTCCATTTGAATATGGCTTTGATGCTGACGAAAAGAATGCCAAGATGAATATTCTTAATATCTCGCAGGGAGGACTTTCTCTTGGACAAAAGGAGTATTATCTTGATAATGATAAAGCAACAAGCGACATCCGCAAAGCTTATCGCCAGTTTATTGCTGATATGTTCCGTCTTTATGGATTCTCTGATGCACAGGCACAAGCCAAGCGTGATGCTATTATGCGTTATGAGACTATGCTAGCTCTACTATCAAAGAGTCGTACTGAACTGCGTGATGTGGAAGCAAATTATAACAAGATGACACTTGGTGAGTTCAAAACGAACTACCCTAACATCCCTCTTGAGCAACTTGCAAATGCAGAAGGTATAAAGAGTGAGTATATTCAGTCAATGGTTGTTGGGCAGCCAGCTTTCCTTGCTGGTGTTGATAAACTTGCTGCAACAAGTAATGCTGACGAACTTCGTGCACGCATGGAGTGGGATGTAATACTTTCTTCTGCCAACTATCTGAGTGATAACATCCGTGCGGAATACTTTAACTTCTTTAGTAAGACCATGCGTGGGACGAAAGTTGACTATCCTCGTTGGAAGCGTGCCACACAGCAGACGGAGAGTCAGATGGGTGAAGCACTTGGGCGCATCTATTGTGAGCGTTATTTCCCAGCTTCGAGTAAGAAGCGCATGGAGGAGTTGGTTAAGAACTTACAGGTAAGCCTCGCTGAGCGTATTAAGGCACAAGACTGGATGAGTGAAGCTACGAAGAAAGCTGCTCTTGAGAAGCTTTCTACATTCTATGTGAAGGTGGGATATCCTAACAAGTGGAAAGATTTAAGTAAACTGACGATTGATCCAAAGAAGTCTTATTATGAGAATGTACAAAATTGTAAGAAGTTCTGGGCAGAGGACGCCATCAAGGAGAAAGCTGGCAAACCTGTTGATAAGGACCAATGGTTGATGACTCCACAAACAGTTAATGCTTATTACAATCCAACGACGAACGAGATTTGTTTCCCTGCTGGTATCCTTCAATATCCTTTCTTTGATCCGAAAGCTGACGATGCATTCAATTATGGTGCTATTGGTGTAGTTATCGGACATGAGATGACACACGGATTTGATGATCAGGGGCGTCATTATGACAAAGATGGAAACATGACCGACTGGTGGACAGCAGAAGATGGCAAAAACTTTGAAGCACGTACAGGAAAGTATGCTGATTTCTTCAGCGCAATTAAAGTTCTGCCCGACCTTTATGCAAATGGTAAGCTTACCCTTGGTGAGAATCTTGCTGACCATGGAGGACTTGAGGTTGCCTTCAATGCCTTTATGAAGACACCAGAAGCAAAAGCTGGTAAAACAATTATGGGCTTTACACCAGAGCAGCGTTTCTTTATCGCATATGCTGGAGTTTGGGCAAACAATATAACTGAGGCGGAGATTCGCAGTCGTGTGAAAAGTGATCCTCATTCACTTGGTGAATGGCGTGTGAATGGTGCCCTGCCACATATCAATGCGTGGTATAAAGCCTTTGGTGTGAAAGAGGGTGATAAACTCTTTATTCCAGAAAGTAAACGCCTAAAGCTCTGGTAAGAGACATACAGAAATATTTTATAATGACATATTGAGCTATTACTAATATTCTTAAATCCTAAGATAGGATTTGATCTATATTCCAAGTCTTTTAACCCTTTCCCATAGCTATGGGAAAGGGTTCTTTTTCCTCGACCTAACTTGCAATAAGATTTTTTCCTTTATCAAAAGAATGGTGATAAGGTCTCCTTACTCTATAAAAAGGAGAGAAGCACTTCTTCGTGTTATGGGTAGGAATATTTCCCCACAATTACACGTTAGGACACTCCCTTCTTGATAGGACTGGAGAACTTTTATATCTTTGTGTCATTCTATCTTTCTATATATTCTGTCTTTAAAACTTTTGGTTTATTCTGCCTGTTTTGTCTTTTAATCATTATCTTTGTATCTGTTTTGTAGAAAGAAAGAACAAGATATGCCATTAAGATTGCCTGACCGGCTTCCAGCAATAGAGATATTAAAGCGTGAGAACATCTTTGTTATGGATGACTCACGTGCCCATATGCAGGATATTCGTCCATTGAGAATTGTTGTTCTCAACCTTATGCCTCTGAAGATTACGACAGAGACCGACCTTGTGCGTTTGCTCTCGAACACGCCGCTGCAGTTGGAAATAAGTTTTATGAAGTTGAAGAGTCATACGCCGAAGAACACGCCTGTTGAACACATGATGATGTTCTATAAGGAGTTTGAAGAATTACGTACGCAGAAGTTCGACGGAATGATTATTACTGGTGCTCCCCTTGAGACGATACCGTTTGAGGAAGTGGGGTATTGGGATGAGATGCAGGAAATCTTCGACTGGGCTCGGACGCATGTCACCTCAACCCTTTATATCTGTTGGGCGGCACAGGCAGGACTGTATCATTTCTATGGGATCCCAAAACATCCATTGGCGAAGAAGGTGTTTGGCATCTTCCCGACTGTTCCGCTTGAACCAGAACTGTCAATCTTCCGTGGTTTTGACGATGTCTTTCGCATGCCACAGAGCCGGCATACGGAGGTGAGGCGTGAGGACATAAACGAAGTCGGCGACCTTGAGATAATAGCCGAGTCGGAAGAGAGTGGTGTGTCTATGGTAATGTCGCGTGGTGGTAGAGAGTTCTTTATTACGGGTCATCTGGAATATGCACCAGACACACTGGATAAAGAGTATCGACGCGATCTTGGGAAACGTGATGATGTTGAGTTGCCAAGGCATTACTATTTTGAGGACGACCCAGATAAGGGACCACGTGTGACGTGGCGTGCCCATGCAAACCTGTTTTTCTCTAACTGGATTAACTACTATGTTTATCAGGAAACACCGTTTAATATTGAGGATATTGGTTGATGAGGACAATTGAATTACTTGCTCCGGCAAAGAACTTAGCATGTGGTATCGCTGCTATTGACCATGGTGCTGATGCTGTCTATATAGGTGCTTCACGTTTTGGTGCACGCCAGTCGGCAGGCAATAGTGTTGAAGATATTCACGAATTGTGTGAGTATGCCCACCGCTTTGGTGCTACGGTCCACGTAACCATCAATACGATTATCTATGATAGCGAACTGGAGGAAACAATAGCCTTGGTCAGGGAGTTAGTTGAGGCAGGAGTAGATGCTTTCCTTTTGCAGGATATGGGGCTGATGAGTGAAGTGAAGAAGATTGTACCAGAGACAGTAGCACTTCATGCCAGTACACAATGTGACACACGCACGTGGGAGAAGGCATCGTGGTTGAGCCAACAAGGTTTTGATCGTGTAGTGTTGGCTCGTGAACTATCGTCTGAAGAGATCAGTGGAATTCATAAGCATTTACCTGATCTGGAGCTGGAAGCCTTTGTGCACGGAGCACTTTGCGTAAGTTATAGTGGTATTTGCTATGCATCACAATATTGTTTCGGACGGTCAGCCAATCGGGGGGCTTGTGCACAGTTCTGTCGTTTAGCATTTGATCTGAAGGATTCTGACGGTAAGACTATAGAACATCAGAAGCATCTGCTTTCTCTGAAGGATATGAGCCAGATTGATAATTTTGAGACACTGATGCGTTCGGGTGCATGTGCCTTCAAGATTGAAGGGCGATTGAAGGATATCAATTATGTGAAGAACGTAGTATCAGCCTATAGTCAGCGTATAAATGAGATTATTGGTAAATATCCAAAAGAGTTTTGCAGAGCTTCACTCGGCAGAGTACAGTATACGTTTACACCTGATTTGAAGAAGACTTTCAATCGTGGGTATACCAATTATTTTCTTAATGGACGACAGCCCGATATATTTTCACCCAATACGCCAAAAGCATTGGGAGAATATGTTGGGAGGGTAAAAGAAATTCGCAGAGATAGTTTTAATGTTGCAGGTACAGCAACATTTGCCAATGGGGATGGACTATGTTTCTTGGCGAGTGGACAAGTGGGAGAGAACTCCAGTGGGCAAGTGGAGAGCGGGCGTAATTCCATTAACCCATCAACTGTCTTACAAGGTTTCCGTGTTAATCGTGCAGTAGGCAATCGCCTTTATCCATTTAAGATGCCAAAGGGTTTAAAGCCCGGTATGGCTTTGTATCGTAATCAAGACCAATCTTTTGATAAGGAGTTGAGTGGGACAACTGCTGTACGTAAGATCCCTATAGGAATGAGGTTTGGACTAACAAACGACGGCTTCAAGGTAGATGTCAATATCAACTCTTTAAACCAGAGAAGGACTGCTATAACTTTTGCTCACCAATTGGCACAGAAGCCACAGCATGATAACATCGTGCGACAGTTATCCAAGCTGGGTAATACTGTTTATGAATGTTCGGAGATTGATATAGAAGATGGGGCAGACAGTTACTTTATTCCTAGTAGTATTCTTGCAGAACTAAGACGGAAGGTAGTGGAGCAGCTTGACACACAAGTACAACAAATGAAGCGTGTGGTTACCCATAGTCAAACCAATGATAAGGGACAAGGTATACGAAAAAGACAGCAGTTCTCTTTGGTTAATCCTTCTCAATATAATGAATTGCCTTACCTTTATAATATATCTAATGATGCTGCACGTAAGTTCTATGAATATCAAGGCTTATCAAAGTCAGAATCAGCCTTTGAATGTCAGCAGCCTAATGGTTTAAGACAGGAGGGCGAGGCTGATCTTCTCCTCATGCAATGTCGTCATTGTATTCGTTATTCACTAGGCTATTGTGTTAAGCGAGGAGGGAAGAATCCTAAGTGGCATGAGCCTCTTTATCTAGAGTTGTCCGATAAACGTCGTTTCCGTTTAGAGTTTGATTGTAAGAACTGTCAGATGAATGTACTTCCTGAATAAAAGAAATATTGATATGAGAAGACACCCCTTTTTACTATTTATAGTACTATTAGCAGTCGTGATACAGTTGGCAGGCTGCTACCATAAGAAGACTCCATCCTCCTTCCGCTTGTCTGATAGCATACAAGAAGCACAGATCTCCCGAAGAATAGCTGCGGGAGGTGATTCCATTTTGAAACAAAAAGATAGTACGGATGATAAATGGGATGGTATTACCGACAAGGTGGATTCTCTATCTTTCCGGGTGAAGCATCATTATTCTCCAGGCTATAACTTTGTTGTTACATCCGACTCACTTATGTTATTACGTCAGCAGCCTGAGGAAGCTGTTAATGGCATGAGAACTGATTCCTTTGCAGTAAAGAAAGGTAAAGAGATTGTTGTAGCGGATGTGCGTATTCTTCCTTATGATAAACAGGATTCTGTTTGGATTAAGATTGCTACAGAAGATTATGCTTTTGGATGGATTCATGAAGGACGCCTGTTGAAGCAGGTTGCTCCAGCCGACCCAATCTCCCAATTTATTTCCACCTTCTCAAATGTCCACCTGCTGATCTTCCTAATAGTAATATCTATTATAGCTGTGGGGTATCTTGCCCGAAAGATTCTCAAACATAATGCAAAACTCGTACATTTCAATGATATTAATTCTTTTTATCCAACACTCTTGGCAGTGATAGTAGCTCTGTCGGCTTCCTTCTATGCCAGTATACAGCTCTTTGCACCAGAGACGTGGCGTGAGTTCTATTTTCATCCCTCTCTTAATCCCTTCTCTCAGCCCTTACTTCTTAATATCTTTTTAGTCTTGGTGTGGGCTATGCTTATTATAGCCATTGCCACAATAGATGATGTCAGAAGACTGTTGAAATCGGGTGAAGCATTGCTCTATCTTAGTGGATTGGCTGCAGTCTGTGCTGTAAATTATATTGTGTTCTCGGTCCTTACACTATATTATATAGGATATCCTATGCTAATGGCTTATATTTATTATGCTTTTCATGTCTATATATATAAGAGCAGTGAGACATACTATTGTGGAAATTGTGGTAAACGGTTGCACAGGAAAGGTAGATGCCCGTATTGTGGAGCTATTAACGAGTAAGGGTTATTAAATAGAATATAAAAAGATATGGCATAATCTAGCACAAAAAGTATCAGTGCTCTCTGAAATAAAGATTATAAATAGCTATGTTTTGGAGATTATTTTATATCTTTGCAATTGTTATGTGGATGGTTTATAGATCTGTTAAAATAACTCTTTCTGTCTATCAAACAGGTTTTAATCCATAGGGAGTAATGTCACCTAATAATGATTAACTATAAACTCAAATATTATTTATGATTAGAACTAAATTTATACTTGTTGCAGGATTGTTCCTCGTTCTTAATTGTCATGTTGTTAGGGCACAAAAGACGAGCTACAATTACACGCATGCTGTAGAAGCCATTCAAAATAATGACATTGCTACAGGGAAATCGTATCTTCTGCGAGAATTGGGAACTAATCCCAAAAATGGTTATGCTTGGTCACTAATGTGCGTCGTATATGCTAAGGAGAATAAAGCTGATAGCTCCTTCTTGGCCATAGACAATGCTATAAAGTTTATTCCCAAGACTGATGAGGAGACACTAGTGAAAGCATATAACATCAAGGCAAAACTGTTGACAGCCGTTGATATGGCTGATCAGGTCCTTCCTGTTTACAATGAAGGGGTTAAACGTATGCCAAAGAATGTTTCTATGTTAAAGGCACGTGCTGATTATTTTAATGAGACATTGGAAGATTATGCCAAGGCACGCTCAGACTATCAGAAGGCTTTATCATTAGATCCTGGTAATCTTGACATCATGTGTGATATTGGTGATACGTATGTTAATGAGGATAAGCTATCAAAAGGGATGGAGTACTATAATAAGGTGTTGGCTGTTGACCCATCTCATCCGAAGGCTCTCTTAAATCGTGCCATAAGCTATTGTACTGATAACAAATATGAGAAGGGTATTGATGATCTTTTGACTTTGGTTAAGACGGATAATATAGATGGGTATAAGTTATTACTTTCACTGACAGATTCCATACCTATTCGTGAGATTGTGATAGAACAGCTTAATACACGTATGAAAGCTGATCCTAAGGAACAGTTATATCCCTTTACTTTGGGTTCAATTTATTCGAATGCGGGTGACCATTCTTTAGCTTTGAAAGCTTATCAGCAGGCATTTGATCTAGAGAAGAATGCAGGAACAGCTAATAATATTGCAAGGGAGTATTATTATGACAATCATTATGCAGATGCAGAAAAATGGGTATTAAAGGCTGAGCAGATAGCGCGTGATTCTTCTCTTGATATGTCTGATTATCTTTCTACACATGGAGATATTCTCTATGATCAGGGGAAATACAGTGATGCTATTAAGCAATATACTGCTAGCCTTGATGCTAATAATGATGCCGGGGTACATTATATGCGTGGAATGGCATATATCATGCGTGGACTGAAGGCTGATGCTTTTAAGGATATGGATGCTGCAATAACTCTCTCCGATGACCCTGATGCTCGTATTTATCTTATGCGTGGATGGTTGAATATGGGACTTGGAAAGAGAATGGAAGCACAAGGAGACTTTCGTAAAGCGATAGAAAAAGATAGTGTGGGAACACCGTCAGCAGCAACTTTTATTTCTCAGCACTTCTTAGGAATTGATAATACAGCAAAAGAGAATGTTGCCAAATGTTTGAAGGATGCAAGTAATAATCGTAATGCCCTCTTTGATGTGGCTTGTTTCTATGCTCTGTTAGATGATAAAGTTATGGCTACACATCACTTAGAATTAAGTATTGAGAAGGGTTATAATAGTTGGGCAATCATGCGTGATCATCCTTGGCTTCAGTCATTAAAGGGGTATAAGGACTATGAGAAATTATTGAAAGTGAAATAACCACTAAAGGTAAAGGATAAGAACTCTTAGTACGAAAGGAAAAGGGAGGTAATCTAGATTACCTC
>ERZ773250.384-NODE-384-length-26945-cov-8.742432_pt1 | contig 26945 bp, 26 predicted proteins | sample MGYA00511258_ERZ773250 | MGnify/ENA primary metagenome ERZ773250 (study PRJEB29015, sample SAMEA2738164) | human oral metagenome | biome: human oral; feature: human-associated habitat; material: saliva | place: China | collected 2187 ... | reverse complement strand
GCCACAACACACTCCAATCAATCAGACCGTGTTGCAACCACCACTAGAATCCAGCAGGTTAGTTATGCTTCTAGCTGGTTATGCGCGCGCCAAGCTTTGGGCTAGGGCGCGCCGGTCAACTTTACCGATGCCCTTATAGGGCAGCGCGTCAGCTAGCAGCACCTGCTTGGGGCATTGGGCGCCGCTTAGTTTTTGTTCCAGATAGACACGGATTTGGGCCACAATAGCGCCTTCATCTAACCGGCCCAGGCCAGGCATTGAGGCGGGCACCACCACTGCGGTCACTACCTGTCCCCACTGCAAATCGGGTAAACCCACCACCGCACATTCACTCACCAGCGGGTTTAGGGCCAGTAGGGCCTCAATCGGGCCGGGCTCTACCTTGATGCCGCCGCTAATAATTACGTCATCTAGGCGCCCAAGTACCTGTAGGCGCCCATCTACAATCTGGCCGCGATCAGAGGTAATGAACCAACGCTTATCCGTCTCTCCAGCGCCAGTGCTAGCTTCAACGCCTGCCTCAGCCCTACCAGTCTCAGCCCTACCAGTCTCAGCCCTACCAGCCTCAGCGTTTTCCCCGGCCGCGCTGGCAGTTTCACTCGTGCCAACTGTCTCCTGGTCTACCTGGGTTTGGGGGCGGCTAACAAAGCAGCGCCTAGTTAGCTCCTCATCACCCAGGTAGCCGGTGGCCAGCATCGGCCCAGACAACCAAATTGCCCCGGTGGCCTGATCTACATCCATACTCACCCCAGGCAGTGGCTGGCCGTCATAGACACACCCGCCACAAGTTTCGCTCATGCCATAGGTGGTAACCACCCTAATCCCGGCAGCTTTAGCCTGCTCCAACAGCTGTGCATCAGCTGCCGCTCCCCCAATCAGCACCGCATCTAGCCGCGCCAAGGCGCCGCGCAGCTGCTCATCATCCAAAGCCCGGCGCAACTGCGTGGGCACCAGCGAGGTATACACCGGGCAAGCCCTGCCAGAGTCGTCAGCAGCGAGCGTCCCCTCAGCCTCCCCGCCAGCGCCACCAGCGCAGGAACTAACGGCGTCGTCGTCAAAGGAAGAACCGGCGTCGCAATCAGCAGCAGCTGCGCAGGCGGCGTCGATAACCTGCGCCAAATGCTGGGGGTCAAAACCACCCTCCTTATAGGCGTTAAACACGTGCGTGCCGGCCACCGCCGCCCGCACCAAAACCTGCACCCCAGCGGCATGATAGGCGGGCAAAGCCAGCACCCAGATTCCCGGCCCACCCAGGCGTTTATGGGTGGCCCGTGCCGACGCTACCAGCGCATCCATCGACACCCCCACCAGCTTGCCAGTGCCGGTAGTTGAGCCAGACGTACGCAGCACCATATCCACCCCCACACTGCGGCCACTAGCCCGGGCCGGGATCCGCCGCGCCAAATTCGCGGCCACCTCCCGCGTGTCCTCGTGGGGTGCGATCGGCACAATAATTTCGCGGCTAGGGCGCAAATACTGTTTCGCAAGCGAACGCGCCTGGGCGCGGGCCACATCCTCAGCGCTCAAACTACTGCGGCTGACCAGCCCTGGAGCGGAGGTTTGTGGCTTACGTAAATGCCCGCCCCGGCCGACGACGTCGGAAGCGTCCGCAGACATGCGCCTAGCTAGCAGCTGGGCGAACTCCTCAATTTGCGCTGCACTCTGGGTGCGCTGGATGCGAAAAAGGCTCACGCTTTCAATGGTATGACTACCAAGTCACAAAAATATGGTTAAGCTGCACTTATGCGGCTTTTCCTAATGGTATTCGTGATCGCCTTGGCGCTGTATGCCCTCATTGACTGTGTACGCACACCCGAGGAGGACATGCCTGCGCGTATGCCTAAACACCTGTGGATTACGCTGATTTTAATGTTCTCCACCATCATGCTTGGCCCCCTGGCCTGGATCATTACCTCCCGGGTAAGCGCCGCTGAGAAACGCGGCGGGCAGCTCAGTGGCGGGCTTTGGTCTGCGGAAAAAGGCGTAGATCTGCATCTGTCGCGTCACGCTTCCACCCCGGCAGCTCCCGACGACGACCCTGACTTCCTGCGTAAATTAGATGAGCAGGTGCAAGCCGAAAAGCGCCGTCGCCAACGCGACCAGCTACAGCAAAACCGCTCCCAGCGCCCCCAGGCCAGCCCTGACCAGGCCAACTCTGACCAGACTAGCCGCAGCCAGGCGGGCCAGTCCAAGCCTGCAGAGCCCACTAGCGGCCCCCAGCCTGGCAAACCCAATGATCCAGCCAGCAGCACCAAACCCGCCAGCAACCCCAAATCTGGTAGCCCCACCCAAGGCAGTCGCGGAAAAACTGAGGACGAACAGCCCGAAAACTAAGGCCAGTTACTGGTGTCCACCTCACGGTTATAGGCACGCGCATGCAGCAACCAATCCCCCGGCAGCCAGCTACGGCCCACCAACTGTGGGTGCTCAGGCAAAAACAAAGCAGCCCAAATAACCATAACTAGCTCAGCCCACTGCCCACGCACCTTCAAACGCACGTTGCCCTGCTCATTGGTGGCCGCCAGCATCACTTCACCCACACCGGTTACCTGGCACTCGCGGATCTGCTGGTAACCGATGAACATCACGCCGTCAGGCGTGCCCAGGTAGATGCCGTGGGTGGATACGCTCAGGCGGGCGTTGGCCAGGTGGCGCCATTTTTCAACCGCGTCACGCTCGGCGCGGCGTTTGCGGCGAGAATTAACTACCGCCTGTCCCCCAAAGAAGGCCGCCATCAGCGCCAACCCGGCAGCCCCGCCAGCTAAAAAGAAGCCGCGCATAGGCTGATAGTTGCTGTTGTCACCGCGTTTAAAAGCCAGGATTTCCCCGTCGCAAGAACCCAGAATCACTTCGCCGCTGTGAGTGGGGCGAATCGGGTCAACTACTGGAGAGACCGGGTTGGGTTTAAAACCTGCCCGCACAGCGGTGAGCACCTGCGCGGTATTCCACCAAACATAGTCTTGGCCGGTCCAGGGGCGTTGGGGTTGGGGGCGCGGCTGTAGGGTGCGGCTAGCAGCTGGCACTAACTCGCCGGAAGCCACTGCGCCGTGTCTGGGCTCGGTTGAGTCACCGTGCGCGGCTGAGCCACTGGGCTCGCTCGGCCCAGCTGGCTGCGACGGCGTCGTAGCCCCCTGATCTTGCGGCTGCTGCGGCGCCGACTGGCTCACGCACGCCCCTCGCCGTCGCCAATTTTCAGCCCGGCCACGCCGCTGCCAGGCACCATATCTTCAGCTTCACGCAGCAGCGCATTAGCCGGCTCAGTGTAGGCCAAGCCCACCAGGGTGTTGTCTTCAAAAGTTAAAGAGGTCAGGGACGCTAAAGAGCATTGGCGTCGGCGCGGATCGTGGGCCAGGGGGCGCCCATGCAGGTACAGGCTCAGCGACCAGATCGGTAACTGGTGTGAAACCAGTAGGGCCTCATGGCCGCGCGCCTGCACCAGGGCGCTACGCACGGCGGCGCTCATACGCGCCACCAGCTGGGTGTAGGGCTCACCCCAGGAGGGGCGTAGCGGGTTGATGTAGTAAGCCCAGTGTTCAGGGTGGGCTAGCACCCAACGGTTACGGTTTACGGCAACGCCCTCAAAGTGGTTTTCGGCCTCAAGTAGGCGCGCGTCAGTGCCGGCGTTAATGCCAAAAGCGGCGGCGGTGGGGGCTCCTGATTCCACGGCCCGCTCTAGGGGTGAAGTGGTTACCACGGTGATGTCTTTGCCGGTTTCCACTAGGTAATCTGCCACCATCTGGGCCATGGCATGGCCGCGAGGGGTTAGGTGGTAGCCGGGCATGCGCCCATAAAGGATGCCCTGGGGGTTATCTACCTCGCCATGACGCATGACGTGAATTGTTGTGCGCACCATAGCGGCAATTCTATGCCAGGGTCAGAGCCTCAGCACGTTTTAGCGTGTTGAGTCTGCGTCGGTAGTGATCTTTTCCAGCAGCTCAGTTAGTGTGGCCAGCTCACTGGGGGTGAAACGGTCGATTAGGTGGCGACGCACCCCGTCGAGGTGGATAGGCGCAGTTTGAGCCAAAAACTCGTAGCCAGCCTGGGTTAGGTGGGCGTAGACGCCGCGTCGGTCATTGGGGCATGAGGAGCGCAATACGTAGCCGGCACGTTCTAGCCGCCCTACCGTGTGGGTTAGGCGTGAGCGCGAGTAGGAGACTTGGTCAGCCAGTTGGCTCATGCGTACGCGCCCGGCTTCGCTTTCAAATAGGCGTACCAGGATCTCATACTCATACATGGAGATGGCGGCGGCCTCGTCTAGCTCGTGGTTTAGGCGTGCCGACACCAGTGTGCTGGCCCCTAAAAAAGCTCTCCAGGCCCGCATTTGCGACTCGGTTAGTAGGCGCTTGTCACCCTGCCCGCAGCTGCTGGCATTGCTTGCTTCTTGCCCGCACCCGGCAGATGCGACTTCTTGCCCACAACCGCTAGCTGGCTCGCTCACTGCCTTGGTGGCTTCTTGCCCACAGCCGACGACGGCGCCCGCAGCGGCCGTTTTAGGTGCAGCTCCCTGCCCACAGCCGCCTGCAACACTAGAGCTAGCGGAAGCGGCGACGTCGTCGCCCACACCCATTGCACCCGAAATTGCACCAGTGCCGCAGCTGGAGGCCATGTTTAAAGCTCTCATTTCTTACTAGATTGTGCGGCCCAAGCAGCCAGCAAAACAAAGTAGTTCAATAATAAAGTAAATCGTGGTGTGAAGGTAGTTATTTAAATAAACGAAATGGCTGCCACCCTAGGGATAGCAGCCATCCAAGCACTCACGTGCCAGGCGTCACTTCTTGTTACGACGCTGGTGGCGAGTCTTACGAAGCAGCTTACGGTGCTTCTTCTTGGACATGCGCTTACGGCGCTTCTTAATAACAGATCCCATATGAGAACCTCACAGTCTTGCTAAGCGTGCCCAACGGCACCATGATCGGTTGCGGCCGGGCACACCGGCCACATACGTGACCAAATGAGTTTAACGCGTCTCAGGAGCCAAATGCAGCCGCGTCGCCGTGGCTCCAATCACCTAAGCCACTGGCCATGAACTCCTGGACAGCCGCCACGGGCACCCGGTAAGAACGTCCCACACGCATTGCGGGGAGCTCACCCGAGTGCACCAGGCGATACACGGTCATCTTGGACACCCGCATCATGGAGGCTACTTCCGCCACAGTCATGAAGGCGGGAGTCTGAGGCTGTGCCATCGCGCTGATTCCTGTCCTTGGGTTGGGCCCGCATTGGCGGGATCGATGTAACTATACCGGTTTAAGCTGGCAAATACAGCCGTTTTGAATCTCGTTTTAACTACAGTGACGGCGCCTATCAGCCAAATTGGAAACCGCCATATAAATTAGGGCCAACTACCTAGGCACTAACTGGGTTAAGGTAAGTAAAGAAAGATACGTGTGGGTACCTACCGGCAGACCTGGCAAGCTACCAAGCGCCCTGCCGCTAGCCCCCATGCTCCCTGCAAAACGTAAGGTGACCTTTTGTTTTCGCGTGCTGTGCGGGCGTTTACCGATATACGCACCTGGCTGGAGCGGGTTGGACGCCACTCCAGCGCCCGCCTAGCTACGTGCCTATTCGCCGCAATTATCGTCATTATCACAGGCCTACTTGAGCTGCCTATTGCCACCGCCAGCGGCGAGCGCGCCCCCTTCGTTGACGCCCTATTCACTGCCACCAGCGCGGTTTGTGTAACCGGCCTAACCACCGTTGATACCGCCACCTACTGGTCTACTTTCGGCCAAGCCTGCATTATTTTGGCCACCGCCGTGGGCGGGCTGGGGGTTATGACCATTGCCTCGCTGCTGTCCCTGGCAGTTTCGCGCCATGTGGGCCTGTTCCAGCGAATGCTTACCGCCGATGAGCACCAGTCCCGTTTGGGCGACGTCGGCTCACTGCTGCGCGCGGTAATTATCGCCTCCCTGGCGGTTGAGGCCACCCTAGCTCTAGTGCTGTTCCCGCGCTTTTTAACGCTAGGCTACCCGCTACTTAAAAGCGCTTGGTATGCCTTCTTCATGGCCTTATCTATCTTCAATAATGCGGGCTTTGTGATTATGCCCGATGGCCTAGCACCCCACGCTAGCGACTGGTGGATGTGTTTACCTATCGCCGTAGGTACTTTTGTGGGGGCAATTGGTTTCCCAGTGATTTTGGATGTGCATCGTAACTGGCGTATGCCGCGCAAGCTGTCTTTGCACTCTAAAATGACCATTTCCACCTACGTAATTATTTCGGTAATTAGCGCCATCTCTATCACCGCTTTTGAGTGGACCAACCCCTTCACCTACGGCCAGTTAGACACCAGCGGCAAGGTTCTTTCCGCCATCGTCAACTCCGTAAACGCCCGCTCTAGCGGCCTAGCCACCATTCCCACCTCGCTGATGCGCGAAACTACCTGGTTGCTGCAAGACATCCTAATGTTTATTGGGGGTGGCTCAGCCTCCACCGCTGGCGGCATTAAAGTCACCACCCTGGCTGTGCTAGTGCTGGCGATCGTGGCCGAAGCGCGCGGCGACAGCGACATTGAAGTGTTTGGTAGGCGTCTGCCCACCTCCACTGTGCGCGTCTCGGTGGCCGTGGCCTTCGTGGGCGCCTCCATCGTGCTGGTAGCTACCCTAATGCTGCTGTGGCTAACCAACCTCTCCCTTGACACTGTCTTATTTGAAGTGATCAGCGCTTTCGCCACCGTGGGCCTGTCTACCGGCATCACGCCGCTACTGCCACTTGAAGCCAAGTATGTAGTGGTGGTGCTTATGTTTGTGGGACGTACCGGCACCATGACCGCCGCCAGTGCCCTGGCCATGCGTGATCGACGCCGCGTCATCCGCTTCCCTGAAGAGCGCCCCATGATCGGCTAGCGCCCCAAAACGACGACGACGCCGCTCCCCTGCAGCACCCAGCTGCTCTGGCCGCCCCGCGCCGTCGCCGCCACCCACCCCGCGCCGTCGCCGCTAGCGCCGCCCAGACCAAACAAGACAAAATCACAGCAAGACTTAAACTAGAACCATGCCCCAGGTGAACCATAAAGACTCCACACTCGTAATTGGCCTTGGCCGCTTCGGTACCGCCGTCGCCGCCACCCTCGACCGTCTAGGGCGCGAAGTGTTGGCAGTTGAGCACAACCCCAACACCGTACGCCAATGGTCCGGACGCATCCCCCTAATTGAAGCCGACGCCACCGACATGGAAGCCCTAGAACAGCTCGGCGCCACCGAATTCGGCACCGCCGTAGTGGGGGTGGCCTCCTCCCTGGAAGCCTCCGTGCTAATCACCTCCAACCTGGTAGAGCTAGGCATCGGCCAAATCTGGGCCAAAGCCATCAGCGCTACGCACGGGCGCATTTTGCACCGCATCGGCGCCAATCACGTGGTCTACCCCGAATACGACGCCGGCCAACGCGCCGCCCACCTAGTGTCCGGACGCATGTTGGACTACATCGAAATGGAAAAGAACGGCTTTTCCATTATCAAAATGCGTCCGCCGCACGAATTACACGGCTTCACTATCGGCCAGTCCAAGGTGCGCTCGCGCTATGGGGTAACCATCATTGGTTTGATGAGCCCAGGTGAGCATTTTGAGTACGCCACCCCACAAACCATGGTGGGCGCTGAGGATATTTTGGTGGTAGGTGGCGACGCGAACCTACTAGAGCACTTCGCTAACCGCCCCTGAGCAGGGATTTTCTAAGCACTAGCAAATAACAGCAGCCTGTCCACGCCCGCGCAGGCAGTTGCACGCTCGTGCGCTGTTGCATTTACAAAGTGCCCACATTGCCGTCTTTTCCCCGTCTTTACAGCCCAGCGAGCAAAATTCTGAACTGTGATCCACAAATCACTAACTGCACAATGGGGTTTGGAGTTTGTATGAGCACGGTTGCAATTCTCGGGGCAGGCATTATGGCGTCGGCGCTGACCTTCCCGGTGACTGACAATGGGCACCAGGTGAATCTGGTAGGCACCCACCTAGACCGAGACATTATTGACTCAATTCAGCGCACCGGCATCCACCCGGAGCTGGGGCTGAAAATGCCTGAGAATGTAACCGCCTTCCAGCTAGAAGAAGCTGAGGCCGCTTTTGCCGACGCAGATGTGGCCATGAGCGGCGTTAACTCTTTCGGAGTTGACTGGGCCGGGGCGCACCTGGCCACGCTGCTAAAGCCGGGTATGAAGGTTCTGTCCATCACCAAGGGTATGCAGGCCGCTGAGGACGGCACGCTGACCATGTTCCCTGATGTATTGCGCGCAGCCGTGGGTGAGCCTCTAGCCAGCCAGGTGACCTGGTCGGCAATTGTGGGCCCCTCGATCGCCGGTGAGCTGGCGGTAGGCCACGATACCTGCGTGGTGTTCTGTGGTGAGGACCAGGCCAGCCTGGATGAACTGCAGCAAATGTGGGCCACCGACTACTACCACATCTGGACTTCCACGGACTTCATTGGTCACGAGGTAGGCGCTGCCACCAAGAACATTTATGCTTTCGCCGCCGGTTTCGCTGACGGCCTGCTAGCCAAGGCTGGCAAGGAAAACGACCGCTACCGCATGTACAACTACGGGGCCGCCATCTTCGCCCAGGGGCAAACTGAGCTCACCCAGTTCATTGAGTTGCTGGGCGGCGACGTAACCACCGCTAAGGGCCTAGGCGGCGTCGGCGACATGTTCGTCACCTCTATGGGTGGACGCAATGTGCGCGCCGGCAAGTTCGTGGGCCAGGGCATCCCCTTCTCTGAGGTGCGTGACACTCACATGAAGGGGGTAACCATGGAGGGGGTGGCCGCCATTCGCGTGATTGGTGGGGCTCTGGCGCCGCTGACTGAACGTGGGGTTGTCAGTGAAGATGACTTCCCGCTGCTGCGTGCGCTACACGCCATTATTGTCGACGACGCCCCGCTAGAGATCCCCTGGGACAAGTTCTTTGGCGGTCGCCACTAAAGAGCGCGGGGGTCTACCGCATTTAACTAGTTAACTTTCGAAGGAGAAAAGTCAATGACTGATTTAGCGGCTCTCTTGGATGAGGCACTCAAAGACGCCACCGACACCAAGGCCGTAGCTTTCGGGCGCGGCGCCGTGCACCGCACCGGTGAAGTATTCGCCTCCACTTTCCCCGGCAAACGCGCCGTGGTGGTGGGCGATGACAACACCTTCAACGCAGTAGGTGCCACCACCGCCGGCGAGCCGGTAGCAGCTGGCCCTGCCGTCGTCGACTCCCTAAAGCAAGCGGGCGTGGAGCTGGAAGAAAACATTATTTTCCCCGGCACCCCCACCCTCTACGGCGGCTACGACAATGTGGAAATTATCCGCGAAAAGCTACGCGGCCTAGACGCTATTGCCGTTGTAGTGGGCTCGGGTGTGCTCAACGACCTAACCAAGCTAGCCAGTGGCGAGCTGGGGCGCCCCTACATGGTGGTATGCACCGCTGCCTCCATGGACGGCTACGCTTCCTTTGGTGCCTCCATCTCTAAGGATGGCTTCAAGATCACCCGCAACTGCCCCGCCCCGGCCGCCGTCGTAGCAGACCTGGACATTATGGCTGCCGCCCCCAAGCGCCTAGTGGCCACCGGCGTGGGCGCCCTGATCGAGAAGATCCCCGCCGGTGAGGACTGGATCATTGCCGACATGCTCGGTGTAGAAGCCATCAACCACCAGGTGTGGCCGCTAGTGCAGGGGCCGCTGCGTGAAGCTATCAGCCAGCCCGCCCAGCTGCGTGCCGGCGACGCCGACGCCACCGCCGGTCTGGCCGCCGGGCTGCTAATGAGTGGCCTAGCCATGCAGGCCGCCCAGTCCTCCCGCCCCGCCTCGGGCGCCGGACACCAGTTCTCGCACCTGTGGGAAATGGAGGGTCACGGCCTGGACTGGGAGCCGCCGTTGACTCACGGTTTCAAGGTGGGTCTGGGCACGGTAGCCATCTGCGCCCTGTACGACGTCGCCCTGCGTAAAGACATCAGCGACCTCGACGTCGAAGCCCGCATTGCCGCCTGGCCCACCCGTGAAGGTATGGAAGCCCACGTGCGTCAGTGGAACCAAAGCGCCCCCAGCGGCCTGCTTGAAGCCGCCGTGGTGCAGACCGACGCCAAGTATCTGACCCCCCAGCAACTGCGCGAGCGCATCCACACCCTGCAAAAGCTGTGGCCACAAATCAAGGAAACCTCAGCCAAACAGCTGCTTAGCGCTGAGGAAATCGCCGATGTACTCAAGACTGTAGGCGGCATCTACCACCCGGCCCAGATTGGTATCAGCCTGGAAAAGATGCGTGAAACCTACACCCGCGCCCAGATGATCCGCACCCGCTACACCATTTTGGATGTGCTGTGGGAGCTGGGCATTTTGGATGAGTGCGTAGACGAACTCTTTGCCCCTGGTGGGTACTGGGCTAGCGCACCGGTACCCACCGACCGCGTCAGCGGTGCTGAAAACTGAAAACGCAAGCCCCTAACACAAGGAAGTAACATGGAAGAGACTTACGTTCTAGGTATTGACTTTGGCACGCTATCTGGGCGTGCGGCGATTGTGCGCGTGACTGACGGTTTAGAAAAGGCCGCTGCTGTCTACGAGTACCCCAACGCCGTCATGGATGACGTACTGAGCGTGGCTGACGGCCAGAAGCTACCTGCTGACTTTGCCCTGCAAAACCCGCGTGACTACATTGAGGTGCTAAAGCACGCCGTACCGGAGGCTATCGCCAAGTCCATGGTGGACCCGGCCCAGATCAAGGGTGTTGGTATTGACTTCACCTCAGCCACGGTAATTGCCGCTAAAGCGGACGGCACCCCGCTGTGTGACCTGGCTAAGTTCAACAACAACCCGCACGCCTACGTCAAGCTGTGGAAGCACCACGGCGCCCAGGACCAGGCTGACCGCATTGTGGCCCTGGCTAAGGAGCGCGGTGAGTCTTGGCTGGCCCGCTATGGTGGCATCCTGTCTGCAGAGATGCTGCTGCCCAAGGTGCTGGAAACCTACGAGAAGGCCCCCGAGGTTTATGCAGACACTGACGTGTTTGTGGACGCTTTGGACTGGATCGTGTGGCGTATGACCGGCAACCTGGTTTACTCCGCTGGTGACTCTGGTTACAAGCGTAACTTCCAGGACGGCGCCTACCCATCCGAGGAGTTCTTGGAGCTGCTCTCGCCTGGTTTTGGCAAGGTATTTAGCGAAAAGATGCCCGGGCAGGTGCTGGCGCTAGGTGCTGAGGCCGGTAAGCTTACCGCCCACGCCGCCGCCTGGATGGGCTTGGAGCCTGGCATTAGCGTGGCCACCGGTAACATTGACGCCCACGTAACCGCCGCAGCTGTGCAGGCTGTGGAGCCGGGGCAGCTAACCGCTATTTTGGGTACTTCTGCTTGCTACATCGTCTCTGGGCCGCAGTTCCGTGAGGTTCCGGGTATGTTCGGGTGTGTCGACGGCGGCGTGGTGGATGGGCTGTGGGGCTTTGAGGCCGGCCAGTCCAGCATGGGTGACGTGTTTGCCTGGTACCTGGACAACGCCCTGCCCCACTCCTACGTGGTTGCTGCCGAAAAGGCCGGCATCAGCATCTTTGAGTTGCTGGCCGAAAAGGCCCGCGCCCAGGAGATTGGTGAGCACGGCCTGGTGGCTCTGGACTGGTTCAGCGGTAACCGCTCGATCCTGGTTGACTCTGAGCTTTCTGGCGCCATTTTGGGTATCACCATGACCACCAAGCCTGAGGACATTTACCGGGCTCTGGTGGAGGCCACCTGCTTCGGGGCCCGCACTATTATCGAGTCTTTCACCAACGCGGGCGTCAAGATTGATGAGATTGTAGCTAGCGGTGGCCTGATCAAGGACCCGTTCTTCATGCAGACCCTGGCTGACATCACCTGCGTGCCGCTGAGCGTGGCCACCACCAAGCAGGGTGGAGCGCTAGGCGCTGCTGCTCACGGGGCGGTAGCTGCCGGCTTCTACCCCAGCATTAAGGAGGCCTCACTGGCCATGGGTGGCAAGGTTTCGGCCGCCTACGTGCCCAACTATGACCGCACCGCCCGCTACGACGAGCTCTTCAACGAGTACCGTCAGCTGCACGACTACTTCGGTCGCGGCGAAAACGAGGTTATGCACCGTCTCAAGGACATTCGTCGCCGCGCGGTTGAACGCAAGCGCGCCGCTGCTAAGAAGCCGCAGGAGTGAAACTTGCAGATTTAAGCCAGTCCCAGCGTGCTCAGGTAGAGCGCACCAAGCAGGTAGTAGCCGAGCTACACGCGCTACTACCTGCCTGGGAGCTGGTGGTTTGGACTGCCGGTAACGTATCTGAACGTGTGCCGGGCACAGACCTGTTTGTGATTAAGGCTTCCGGTGTGCCCTATGAGGGTATGGAGGCTGCCCACATGGTGGTGTGTGACCTGCAAGGACAGATACTTGACGACGACGATAGCGGGCTTGCTCCTTCCTCGGATACGGCAGCTCACGCCTACGTCTACCGGCACATGCCTGAAGTTGGCGGGGTGGTGCACACCCATTCCTCCTACGCCACAGCTTGGGCGGCAATTGGCGAACCTATCCCCTGTTGCCTGACCATGATGGCTGATGAGTTTGGTGGTGACATTCCACTGGGCCCGCTAGCGATTATCGGCGACGATTCGATCGGGCGCGGAATTGTTGAAACCTTACGCAACTGCCATTCACCGGCGGTGTTGATGGCCAACCACGGTCCCTTCACCGTAGGTAAGGATGGACGTAGCGCCGTAAAAGCTGCAGTAATGTGCGAAGAGGTAGCCCGCACGGCTTATCTAGCACGTACGCTAGGTGAAATTAAGCGGATACCTGATGACATGATCAAGCGGCTTAATGATCGCTACCAGAACGTCTACGGACAACATTAATACAGTCATATAGTCAAAACTATGACTCTGCCTAGCTAGTGTGACTAGTGAGTCCACCTAGTTCATATGACCAACGAACACGGCTAGTTAGTCTGACTAGTGAACATGACTAGCGTTGGGGCCGCGTATACCGAACGGCATACGCGGCCCCACGTTTTATTGGGCGTCGTTTTAACTAAGTTGACACGCCCTCAGCAAACTTGGCGCAGCTTAATGCGCCGCTCTGCCAGTTTTGGCTGGCGCAGCTTTGGTGGCGCGACTTGGCTTAGTTCTCGGCCCAGTAGGCGTGTAGAGCGCGAGCCAGGTAGGGGCCGTCCTCAACGCCGCACATCTCACGGGCAGAGTGCATGGATAGCAGCGCAATACCTACGTCAACAGTGGTGATGCCTAGACGTGAGGCAGTGATCGGACCAATGGTGGTGCCGCAAGGTACGGAGTTGTTGGAAACGAAATCCTGCGTGGGCACACCCGCCGCCCTGCAAGCACGCTTCCAGATAGCCCCACCTACCGCATCAGTGGCATAGCGCTGCCGGGCGTTAATCTTCAGCAGTGGCCCGTGGTTGATAAGCGGACGCACCTGCGGGTCATGCAGCTGGCCGTAGTTGGGGTGAACGCTGTGTCCGGCGTCGGCGCTAATGCAGCTAGAGCGAGCCAGCAGAGCCCGCTCGCCGTCGCCCACGAAGCCCATAACCGCAGCTAGGCCGTGCAAAACATCCTGCAGGAAGGGACCGCCCGCACCCGAGCGAGTGCCGCTACCAACCTCTTCATGGTCAAAGGCCACAAACACGGCAGCATCGTTTTCCGTACCAGCCAGGTTTTCTAGGGCAACCAGGCCGGCGTGAACGCTAGAGAGGTTGTCTAGGCGCGAGCTGGCCAGGAACTCCTGGTGCAAACCAAAGACACTGGGGGGCTGGACCAAATAGGTGAACACATCGTGGAAAGCTAGCTGATCAGGGCTGATACCAGCCTGCTCACACAGGTAGTTTTCAATGTCGTGGCAGCTTACCGCCTCGCCAGCCAGGGCAGTTAGCGGCAGCATGTGGGCCTGACGGTCTAGGTGCAGGTTTTCATGCGCGCTACGGTCCAGGTGGGGAGCCACCTGCGCGGTGCGGGCAATGGGGCCAGTACGCACCAGGTGGACGGCGCCGTCGTAGGTGGTCAGACGTCCCGCCAAACCAACTTCACGGTCTAGCCAGGAGTTTTCTAGAGCGCCACCATAAATTTCGGCGTTAATCATTTCCCAGCCCTCGCGCACAATCGCACCCTGGGGCTTGAGCTTAAGCGCCGGAGAATCAGTGTGGGCACCCACAATCCTGAAGCCAGTGCGTTCGCTAGGGGCGCTAGGCAGGCACCAGGCCGCAATGGCGCCGTCACGAATCACATATCCGCGTGCAGGAATGGAACTATCCCAAGCCACAGTCTCATCTACGGCCTTAAAACCACGCTTTTCCAGGCGGGCGGCCACAGCCTGGGCGGCGTGGTAGCTGGTGGGAGAATCAACAACAAACTGACTGATTGCCTGCGTATAGTCAGGCACCTCAAATCCACTCATAGTTCAATTGTTGCACTTTGAGCCAAGCTACCCAAGGCAAGCTTAAAAACTCCAAGGGCCGCACTCAGTGAGCGCGACCCCTGGGAACCGCCGTTTAGGTGAGGCAGCTAAGACCTTAGCGATAAACCTTAGCGACCGCCGGCCTTAACCACACCAGAAAGCGGGATGCGGTTGAGGACAGGCGAGTTGTTGGCGTTAGTGATGGCGTTCTGGCTACCGATTTCCCTCATGGTAACCACTGCACCCATAACGATTGGTAAGGAGGTTAGCGGGGTGTTGTTGGAGTGTACGTGCAGCACCGCAGCGAAGTGGGCGTTAGTCTTGGCACGCAGATCGTTCTTCTCATAGCGCCAGGTGCCCGAGAAAGTGGATACATAAGGCGTCCAGTTGCTGATATCCGCGCCCAGCTTGGCCTGAACCGCCTTGGCATGTTCGTTAAAGCGCGAGTCAGCCAGCAGCCCAGCCAGGGTCTTAGCCTCCGGCTTAGACCAGGAAGCAAAGTTCAGCGAGGTGGTGGGCCAGTTAATGCCATCGGTATTGCCGGTAACCGGCTGCCAGTCGACATTGGAGTATTCCGCAGTGTTAATCCAGAACACCTGGTACAGACCAGTTAGGTTGGCCGGCGTACCAGCATTGGGGCTAGCCAGACCAGTGTCCTTAGTGGGGTAAGTGGAGCCGTCAACGTTAGGCCAACCAACCGGAGAGAATTCTTCATTACCATCGGAGCCATTGTTATAGAACCCGAAGTAATAGGTCTGATCAGCATTGATGCGCGCGTCACGTTCCCGTCGAGGGTCGTAGCCATTAGGGATGTTGGCTGGAGCGCCCTGGTTCCAGCTATAACCGGAATATACCGGGTTTAGCTGAGAGGTATTGACGGCTGCGGCGCTAGCGCACACCGCAATTGCTGGGGCAGCCCATACTGCTCCACGCAGCACCTGCCGACGTTCTACACCGCTAGGCATGTCTGTCTCCTATTTTTGACATAGATATAGTTCTGCTTAAGGGAGGCCGACGACGGCGTCACACCGGTTTGGGGGGTGGGGGAGATATGACTTCCGTGGGACGGTTGGGAGGGGTACCACTAGTTTAAACCGGAGTCTAAGCAGGTGGGCACCATTGCTACGGGAATTTATCCCAAAACCAGGGGTTGGGCAATTAGTCCCTACTTACTTGACTATGTGACGAGCTGGTCAACAAGTGGAGCCTATAAAGGTGCTTAATGCATTTTGTTGCAAATTTGAGACCTTTCAGGGAGGCGATTTAGAGGGCTTACAACCCCACCACAACCCCAAAAGACTTAGATCACATAGCCTTTAACTAGTTGAACATGTAGAGTTTTGTTCCGGTCCCCTGGATGTAATCTCTACATATCTTCCCCTACCCATTTGAAGGATTTCTCTAATAATGACTGAAATCAAGCGTCGTACCCTTGTTAAGGGCTCCGCCTGGGCCGCTCCGGCTGTTCTAGTCGCCGAGGCTGCCGCTCAGGCCGCCACCTCCCCCAATGACATCATCCCCGTGGCCCAGATGTACATGAAGATGCGCGGCACCCCCGAAAACATCAACGCTGCGGGTGTTGCTGCCGGCCGTAAGGGCCTGACCTGCACGGAAATCGGCGGTTGGCCTTACGCCGTTAACGGTGTCATCAACTGGAATGACACCCTGGGTGGTGGCCGGGCCACTAACGACCCCAACATTTCCCGTGTTGGTACCGCTTACCTGAAGAAGCAGGGCGTCAAGTTCTACTTCGGCGCCAAGTCTGACGCTGGTGAGAACGGTCTGGACATCACCGTTGCCCCCGGTGGCGCTGAGCTGGACCCCTCCCGCATCGTTAGCACCAAGGTTATGTTCCTGCTGCCGAAGGCTGCTTACGGTGACACCCCGACTTTCACCAACATTTCCTCCAGCAACGAGGGTGGCCACCCCTGGGACTCTTGGGCCACCAACGGTTCCTGGACTCCGCTGACTCAGAAGGCCATGACCGCTCTGCGTAACAGCCCCGACACCGCTTCGGTGCTCAAGAAGGTTGACGCTGGTGACTTCACCACCCTGACCTCCCTGAACGGCACCGTTGAGAACACTCTAAACACCAAGTGGAACGCTTGGGTTGGTGAGTACCACGGCACCTGGACCAAGTCCGCTGACGGCCGGAAGCTGACCGCTAACAGCCCCTTCGCCATGGCCCTGACCCTGAACCAGACTGGTCTGTCTCAGACCCTGACCCGTCTGATCTTCATGCCGGTCTTCGTGATCACCTACCGCATGCCTAACGGCAAGCTGGTTTACTTGCACCGTTCCAGCGTACGTAACATGTACTGGCAGCTGACCGTGACCGGTAACCCCGGCCTGGACGACAGCCTGCCGGCCGAGGACGGCAAGCGCTGCCCGGTTAGCGCCCGCGCTAACGACCACATCTAATGCCCAGCCCTGCTGAGGCAGGCAAACTTTAAGGGGCGTATCAGTTTTAACTGGTACGCCCCTTTTTGCTGCCTACAAACACATGCAAAGTCAGACAAAGTCAGACAAATACAGGCAAAATCATCCCTTCCCTATGATTTTTCCATGGGGTTTTATAGGGAACGGACGACTTCCCAGTAACGGACGGTTTTATAAGTAACCGCACCCTAGTAACTGCACCTGGCCACCACACCCCGACAGTCGCATCCTGGCAACCTCATCCTGGCAACCTCATCCTGGCAACCGTGGTGGTGGCCGTGGCCTAGTGGCCTAGTGGCCTAGTGGCGCCGTAGCCTAGTGGCCGCACCCCAGCAGCCGCTAGTCTTACCAGCTCTGCTTGGCAGCCACGCAGGCCACCATCACCCCAGCAGCCGCTAGTCTTGCCAGCCGTGGCCTAGCACCTGGGCGGATACCAGTACAGCTACCGCGCCTTGGTGCAGTTCTTAGTGCAGTTCCAGCGCCACTATCTGAGCGCCCTTAACGACGACGTCGCCGCCGTCCCCAGCTTCAACGTCACCTTCCGGCGTCGCCCCTAACTGCACCCAGGCGGGCCGACGACGCAAATGCACCACTACCGCCTGGCCTGGACGCAACCAAGGATCACTGTCAGGGAGTTTGGTGGCCAATTCAGGACCCATATATTCACGCAGAGTCTCAAAAAGCAGCGGCAAACAGGGCCTATGCACACACAGCGCCAGCGGATAGCTAGGTTCCGGCGGGTCCTGAGGGGTGCACACAGGTTCCGGCTGGCCCGCAACCCCAGGCTCCGGCTGGCCCGCAAGTGCAAGCCCAGGCTCGCGGCCCTGCGGCCCCACAGCCTCAGGTTCCGGCGGGCCCGCAAGTGCAGACCCGCGCTCCAGCAGATCCCGGAAACTAGCCTGCATCAGCTCAGGCGCCGTCAACGCACTGACCTCGGTGAATGCCTCGTCACTACGCAAATCCAGGCCGCAGCCATGCGCATAGGGCGCCAGGGTGTCAACGCAGCGCTTCCAGGGCGAAGAAACCAGTTCCCCTACCCCATAGGCGCTAAGCAGAGCCGCCACGTCCCGGGCCTGGGCTTGCCCCCGACCCATAACCAAAGGCCGGGTAATCTCGCTATTAATCCCATAACCCCAGGTGGCGCGGCTAACCGCCTTGGCGTGGCGCACCAGCACCAAGCTACGCACCTGCAGCTGCCCGCTTTCATACCAGTCCACCAGGCGCGCCAGCAGGCGCTTGTCGTCAGCGTGGGTGAGCTTGCGGGCAGCCTTTTTCACCTTCCACCAGCGCACCTTGTCGATTTCGCGCTTGGACGCGGGTTTTACCGCAGCTCGCAGCCCCTCCCCCGGGCCAGCCTCAGGTAAAACCTGGGCCGCCCAGTACAGGGTGCGTTTTTTGCGTCCGCTTACTAGACGACGGCGAGCCTTGCCCAGGTAGCGCCCCAACACAATCTGGCGGCCGGTTTCCTCAGCTACTTCTCGGATGGCGGTGAGCACCATGGACTCACCGGGTTCGGCTTTACCCTTGGGGAAAGACCAGTCGTCATAGCGCGGTCGGTGCACTACCAGCACTTGCAGCTTATCGTTTTTAAGGCGCCACACCAGCGCGCCGGCGGCTAGCACCGGCGGGCGGCGTGAGGCCTTGATCCGCAAGCTTTTCTTGGAGCGCTTGCCGCGTTTGCTTTGCTCACGCGGTTTGCTTAGCTTGCGGCGCCTGGCCTGTTGCTTGCCTTGTTGCTTGCCTTGTTGCTTGCCTTGTTGCTTGCCTTGTTGCTTGGCCTGCTGCTTGCTGCGCGCACCAGCCTTAGCTGCAAGACTCATTTAACCCGGGCCCGGGCCTGAGACATAAGCACGCTTTGCACGTCCTCAAGCTCCTGTCCGTCGTCGTCATGAGTGCGCCGCTGCCAGGTGCCGTCAGGAAGTAGGTGCCAGGCGCTGATGCGACCGGAGGTTTCCAGGTCAATCAGCCAATGCAGGCGCTCCACCAGATCCGGCTGGGTGATCTTAACCAGGGCCTCCACGCGGCGGTCCAGGTTACGGTGCATCAGGTCAGCGCTACCAATGAAAATCTCGGGGTTGCCGTCGTTAGCAAAGGCGTAGATGCGCGAGTGCTCCAGGTAGCGGCCCAGGATTGAGGTGACGTGAATGTTTTCGCTTAAGCCCTCAACTCCGCAGCGGATCCCGCAAATACCGCGAACCACCAGGTCAACGCGTACACCCGCACGCGAGGCCCGGTAGAGGGCGTCAATAATGCGCTCATCAACAATGGAGTTAACCTTGATCTTGATCCAGGCTTCACGCCCAGCCAAGTGGTTGTCAATTTCGCGCTTGATACGTTCCAGCAGCCCGTTACGCAGGCCGCGCGGGGCTACCAGCAGGCGACGGAAGCGGGCGCGCGGGGCATAACCTGAAAGCTGGTTGAACAGCGTGGTCAGGTCTTGGGCGACGTCGCGGTCGCAGGTCAGCAGGCCCAGGTCCTCATAGCCACGGGCGGTCTTGGGGTGGTAGTTGCCCGTGCCCACGTGGCAGTAGCGGCGCAGGCCGTCAGTTTCCTGACGCACCACCAGCGACAGCTTGCAGTGGGTTTTAAGCCCGATCATGCCGTAAACCACGTGCACGCCGGCCCGCTCAAGCTTGCGTGCCCACACGATATTGGCTTCTTCATCAAAGCGGGCCTTGATTTCCACAATAGCCACAACCTGTTTACCCAGTTCAGCAGCCTCAATCAGGGCGTCAACAATGGGCGAGTCGCCACTGGTGCGGTACAGGGTCTGCTTGATAGCCAGTACCTTGGGGTCGTGGGCGGCCTGGGAGATGAACTCCTGGACGCTTGTTGAGAAGGCGTCGTAGGGGTGGTGCAGCAAAATGTTGTGCTCACGGATGGCCGCGAAAATGCTGCGGGGCCGCGCCGATTCGCGCGGGTTGATCCCGGCCGGGGTGACTGGCACGTAGCGCTTGTATTTGAACTCGGGGATGTCCAGGTCGTGAATTTCAGACAGGTCAGACAAGTTCAGTGGCGCGGGCGAGACAAACACGTCTTCTTGCGTGATGTTTAGCTTGCGTACCAGGTAGGTGCGCACAAAGTCGCTGATGGAGTCTTCTACCTCTAGTCGCACTACCCGCCCAAAGCGACGGCGTCCCAGCTCTTTTTCCATGGCGGCGAGCAGGTTTTCAGCGTCGTCCTCTTCAACTTCGAGGTTTTCGTTGCGGGTGACGCGGAAGATGTGGTGCTCCACGATTTCCATGCCCGGGAAGAGATGGTCCAGGTGGTAGGCCACGACTTCTTCAAGTGGGATGAGCGCCAGGTTGCGCGGTTTAGCGTTGGTTAGCTCGCGTCCGGGCACCTGCACGAATCGCGGCAGGGAGTCGGGCAGTTTGATGCGGGCGAAGTGGTTTTTGCCGCTGCGTGGGTTGCGCAGCATAACCGCCAGGTTCAGCGATAGGCCGGAAATGTAGGGGAAGGGGTGCGAGGGGTCCACCGCTAGCGGGGTCAGCACCGGATAGACCCGGTAGCGGAAGTAGCGGGTGAGCTTGTCGCGTTCTTCCTGGTTTAGTGATTTCCAGTCGGTGATTTCGATGCCCGCCTGAGCCATGGCCGGACGTACGTCGTTTTGGAATAGCTCGGCTTGGGCGGCAGTGAGTTTCTTGGCGCGCGAGGTGATTAGCTCTAGCACCTGCTTGGCATCCAGCCCTGAGGCACGCACGGGGGTGATTCCGGCGGCGATGCGTCGCTTTAGCCCGGCCACGCGCACCATGTAGAACTCGTCCAGGTTGGAGGAGAAGATGGATAGGAACCAGGCACGAGTAAGTACTGGCAGGCTGCGGTCTTGGGCCTGTTCCAGCACGCGCTTGTTGAAGTCTATCCAGGTCAGTTCCCGGTCCACGAAGCGCTCAGGGAATTCGTCTAGCGCGGGCAGTTTTTCCTGCAGGCGGTCGATATCCGCCCAGTACTTCTTGCTTGAGGGGTCTACTACCTCTGTAGCTTCTGCTGGCTTGACGCCGTCTAGTTGCGTGCTGCCTGCGGTTTTGGTGGCGGCGACGACGGCGCCTGGCTTGGCATCTTTTGTCTCACCGGCGCGCTTGGCTGCGTCAGTTTTAGCGTCAGTGGCGGCGGTTTTACCGCTCGCCTTTACACTGTCTACTTTGGCGCCTTTAGTGCCGGTAGCGCCCTTGGCATCAGTAACACCCTTGATGCCAGCAGCACCCTTGGCCCCAGCGGCACCGTCAGCCTTAGCTCCCACGCTAGCGGCGCCGTCGGCCTTAGTCCCAGCCCCAGCGCTACCAGCTTTAACTCCAGCGCTACCAGCTTTAGCAGAACCAGGCCCATCAGCAGTCTTTGCACCGCTAGAAGCCTTGCCTGCTTTGGCGCGCTTGGAGCCCTTAGAGGCAGCATTTTTAGCGGGCGCAGCGCTTAAGGTGCCAGTCTCGCCAGCTTTTTCATCACCGCTCTCGCCGGCTTCAAGCACTTCGATAGCAGCCTCAACGCCGCTAGCGTCAGCGTCGGAGCTTGCCTCCTCCTCAAAGTCCTCGTCCGCATAAGCGGGGCCAGCGTCATCCTCGAAATCTCGGGGGTCTGCGGTTTCAATAACGGCGGCTATGGCTGCGTCGGTGCGCTTGGCTTCTTCGACGTCGACATCCTGTGCAGCGTGATCTTGCATACTCGTATTCTGTCAGTGATAGAGGTTAATTTTTCCAGCATTATTGTACTGATATTTGGGCGCTAATGTCCCTGGGGATTAATCCAATTTCCCGACGGCGGCCTTAGCAGCTGCTTCACGTAGCTCGGCGGCGGTTGTGGCCAGGGCGCGAGCACGGGAGGTGACCACGTCGTAAAGCGGGTCATTTTCGTCAGTAATCCAGCTATCTTGCTCACTAGCGCGGCTGAGGCGTTCTAGCAGGGCGGCGCTGGCTAGTAGCGTGGGGTAAAGCTGGGATCGGCGCGACGGCGTCCGTTGGCTACCAGCGGATGCGTCGCCCAGCAGTAGCTCGTTTAGTTGGGCTTGCACCTGGGCCACACTGTCTACCCGCTGCCCCTGAGATAAGGCGGCCTCAAAGCGGGCCTGAGCAGCAGCGTCGTCGTCATTAATAGTTACTGCTGTGGCGTAACGCGACTCTACCAGGGCCGGGTCGCGCTCAATCCATTCGCGTAGCAGTAGTAGGCGCCAAAGCGCGCCAGGCAAGGTACCTGCTGGACTGGTGGCCCACAGCTCGCCAATCGCATCCACGCCATGGGAGGCCACAACTTTGCGCAGCCCAGCGGCGGTTAGCGTGGTGTCGCTGTCCGCACCAAGGTAGCCACCAATGAGCAGCTGGGCGCTTTGGTGAGCCAGAGCGGAGGTGGCGGCGGTGTCTTCAGCGCCGGTGTAACGCTCAGCTTCGGCGGGTTCCATGAGGACGGGGCGGTGGAATTGGCGGGTCATACATGTCTCCTTTTAGACGTAGGCTAACAAGTCCGCTATGATGGGGGCTGTCAGTTCGCTGCGGGCCGTTCCAAAAGCCCGTTAGGCGTTGCTCGCATCCGCAAGATGCTAGCCGTGCAGCAGTGAGCAGGCCTGCCCCCTTAGCTCAGTTGGTTAGAGCTACGGACTTTTAATCCGCAGGTCGAGGGTTCGAGTCCCTCAGGGGGTACTTTTCAGGCAGTGCACCCTCACCAAGGTTTGGTGAGGGTTTTGCTTTATTTCTACAGAACTCGTTATTTCCACAAACTCAGCAATTATAAAATGAAGTTCAGAAGGCTGATCATAGGCGTCATTGCTTTTTCTTGCTGACAGTAGGCGCATGCACAATAACTCCAACACCTACCCCGACTCCCACTCCCGAACCTGAAGCTGCACCCGCTCCCGCACCGGCACCAGAATCTGAATCTCAGTCGGAAGAAAACAGTGAGGAAGCCGAAGCACCCAGCCGACGAGTCCAGTTCTGTCTACTACAGCAACTGCACTGAAGCTTGGAATGCTGGAGCTGCCCCTATTTACCGTGGCGAGCCCGGTTACCGAAGCAAACTAGATCACGATAACGACGGTGTTGCTTGCGAAAGGCGACCACCACATAGTCACTAGCTGGTAACTAGCTAACTGGTCACTATTCGCTAGCAGCCTATGAAAGGCTAGAGATTTTAGAGGCTCATGAGGCATAATGGAGGCAGCCAGCCCCCGCGAGGGGACTGACTACCTCCGACCACTGTTGTTTTAGTTCTTGAGCAGTGGCGTGAGGGCTACAATCAAAGCCGCTAGGGCCTGGATGAGAGCAGCGACAGTTGCGATGTCAACGCTCTTCTTCCGGGCCTTTCGCTTGCCTTGACCAGTCTTGGACTTGCCAGACAATGAGCCCACCTCCTCTCAAACCCCCAATCGCTTCCCAGCCATAAGCCACTAGAAGATGTACCGGGAACGTTGGCCGCTTAAAAGAGGGCAAAATAAGCCTAGCAAGAGTCCGGCAAGTGGCGGTTCAAAATTAGAGCAGCGTTTTAAGCTCACAGCCCAGAAAAAAGGCTGGAGGCAGTAAATAAGCGTGAGGCATAATAGAGGCAGCCAATCCCCTATTTAAAGAGGACTGACTGCCTCAGCCACTGCTACTTAAGAGCGATGAGCAGTGACGCGAGGGCTCCAATCAAAGCCGCTAGGGCCTGGATGAGAGCAGTGACATTCGCGGTGTCAATGTTCTCCTTCCGGGCCTTTTGCTTGCCTTGACTAGTCCTGGACTTGCCGGACATAAGCCCACCTCCCTTCTAACCCCAATCACTTGCCAGCCATAAGCCGCTAAAAGAGGTGAGCTGGTAGTGTTGGCCGCTTCAAAGAGGGGCAAGCTAAGCCTAGCTCAAGGTTGCCTGCGGTTCGAACAAATGTTGCTACCAAAATCAGCATGTTGCGACGGCGCAAATCTAGCAACCGCTAGGGCTACCCACTGTTTGGTGGTACTTACTCTTTATAGGTAGCAGACACTTTCATAATAACTACCACTATCTGTGTAGCAACAAAGCCCGCCAATGGCCAAAAAATCAATGACTTAATATACTCTGAGGGACTTGCCAACCCCTCACCATTCTCATAAATTCCAGAAAATGAGGCAACATACACCGAAACCAGCCAGGGACTAATTAATATTAGAACCCCAAGAGCATCAACACACTTTATCCAAAAAGTTAAACTGTTCCACTTCTTCTTAGCCATTTGCCCCCTTAGCTATACCACTAGCGTCACATCAGCACATACAGCAAATGTTACTAGCTGCAGCTAATGCAACGATGCTCTAATTATTAATAAAATCCCTGCAAAACCCACGCAGATAAGCCCTATAGGGCTGATCATAATTAAGCAACCTGCAACCATCCAGGACAAGCTATCGCCACCATCACCATGATCTCCAGGAACAGTACCAACAAAGCAGGCCACAGCAAATGGACTCATTATTAAAACAAATCCAACCAGTGCGCAACGTGCCGCAGTTATACGCAGGATCTGCCGCTTTCGTTCGTGTTTACTAACAGGAAGCTGGGTAGCTGACTGCTTAGGTATAACAAAGTTTTTATCAAAGTTAGCTACCATCTGATTTCCGATCAACCACTTTCGAAATTCTTATCTTTTATAGTTACTACAACATTAAGCCTCCTGCGCATACCGATATTTCGGCACAGCTTTTATTACTTTCGACAAAGTGTCTCTTCATAATTGGCGCTTTGACCTATCGGTTTCGAGGAATGCTTAGGTCAGGGCGTTCAAAGATAGTACTAAATGTATCGAGATTTTCAGATAAACGATATATGAATCCTCATCATCGAAAGACTCCACTCCTTACCTAGCCGCGATGCACCGCCCCCACGCACCCTCGAGCGCGAAAAGCCAACAAATCAGCAACTATAAGAAACAAAAATCCAAAAGGTGCCAATTTAAAAAAATACATTAAAAACACTAAGAGTGCCCAACCTACACCACTGCTATCTTCTGCAGAAACAAGGAGAGTAACAATGAACATTACAAATGGACTAACTATCAGAAACAGGCCAATCCTGACAAATACAGTTGAAAACGCTGTTAAGATTTCGCATTTCTGACGGCTTAATTCCCGCGAACTCTTATCTATCTGGGCAACCTTTTCGGACCTAGCCAACTTTTCATTAAACGCTTTTTCCGACTGATTGTCAGGACTTGATACATCATCAATCAGAGACAGCGTACCGAATTCAGCATTAGTTTGATCATTATTCATTTTCTAACCTGCTTTCCTGTAAACAAGATGAACTATCACCTATTGCAGATACGACCCATACACGAATAAAATCCTTGCCAACACTAATACCGAACCAAATCTACTTACACAGATTCTTACCAAAATCAAACATAATTAGTGCAACAGCAGATAGCACAAACCCTATTGGAAAAACAGTCATAAACATAAAAAAAATCATCCAAGCTAAGCCATCTTCATTATCACCATGATACCCTGACAGAAGAGCAATACAAATAAATGGACTTAAGAGCATGATCACACCTGGAATACCAAGGCAGAGCGCTGCCGTAAAGTAATTCTTTCGCTCACGCTGACCTTCAGGAGAGAGCCCTATTTCTTGTGATAACACAATTGGAGGCATTGGCCGTAGTTTAGTCTGATAAGCTTGTTTACTTATCCACTGCGACCTAGCCAGCTTTTCATTAAACGCTTTTTCTGACTGACTCTCGCACATTTATTAGACCTCTTTAATACCAGTGCATACTTGAAACTAGATCACTCTTTAACTCTGGCAGCCAGACCAATCATGGCTGCCGAAATAGCAAATACAACAGACCCTATCGGAGTAATATATACGATCGCGAGAAGAGCCTTCCAACCCCAGCCGTCACCATTAAAACTATGATCTCCCGGCACGCCATCAATAATACCGGATACAATAAATGGACTTAAGATCAGAGATACTGCCGGAACACCAAAACAAAGCGCCAGCATAATAAAAATCAGCCGCTTACGCTTACCCTTAGCAGAAAGTACCTTTTTCGGCGGTGGCACAAAGGGCACTGGTTGCTGCATAACTGGAGGCACTTTCCCGCTTATCTGCTGCGACCTAGCCAGCTTTTCATTAAACGCTTTTTCTGACTGGCTCTCACACATTTATTAGACCTCTTTAATACCAGCACTCGAAACTAGATCACTCTTTAACTCTGGCAGCCAGATACATCATAGCTACCGGAATAGCAGATACAACAGCCCCTATCGGCGTAATAGTTATGAACGACCTGAAAGCCCTCCAATCCCAGCCATCACCATTAATACCATGATCTCCCGGCACGCCCGCAATAATATTGAATAAAATAAATGGACTGAAGGTCAGAGCTACTGCCGGAATACCAAAACAAAGCGCCAACATAATGAAAATCAGCCGCTTACGCTTACCCTTAGCAGAAAGCACCTTTTTCGGTGGTGGCACAAAAGGTACTGGTTGCTGCATAACTGGAGGTACTTGCCCGCTTATCCGCTGCGACCTAGCCAGCATTTCCTTTAAGGCCTCCCCGGGCTGCTTCTCAGGTATTTCCTGTTCCATCAGCTACCACTCCGTCCACTCAAGGCACTCGCAACCTCATTTACCAAAGTTACCACCAACCATACCCACCACAAGGACACGTATTCATAACAAGCACCTAACACATAGGCATACTGTTGCGAATAGCCATCGCAAACATGAAAGTTAAAATTCCCAATGGACTAAGCATTAACGATACCCCCACAACAGCAAGATACCTGTAAATCATATTCAATCACTTTCATTTGCAAGCAATTTTATCCTACTAGCTAAGTCCATTTCCCTTCTAACCCCAATCACTTGCCAGCCATAAGCCGCTAAAAGAGGTGAGCTGGTAGTGTTGGCCGCTTCAAAGAGGGGCAAGCTAAGCCTAGCTCAAGGTTGCCTGCGGTTCGAACAAATGTTGCTACCAAAATCAGCATGTTGCGACGGCGCAAATCTAGCAACCGCTAGGGCTACCCACTGTTTGGTGGTACTTACTCTTTATAGGTAGCAGACACTTTCATAATAACTACCACTATCTGTGTAACAATAAAGCCTAATAGCGGAAAATTAATCAATACAGATATATATCTCCCAGGATCTACAGAAGCTCCACTATCCCCATAAATTCCAAAAAACGAGGTTATATAC
>ERZ773250.383-NODE-383-length-26952-cov-2.779120_pt1 | contig 26952 bp, 41 predicted proteins | sample MGYA00511258_ERZ773250 | MGnify/ENA primary metagenome ERZ773250 (study PRJEB29015, sample SAMEA2738164) | human oral metagenome | biome: human oral; feature: human-associated habitat; material: saliva | place: China | collected 2187 ... | reverse complement strand
ATACTGAGGCTTGTGTAACTCCGATATATTCAGCAAGTTCTTGCTGTGTTATGTTGCGCTCTTCTAAAAGTCTGTTCAGATTTTCTGAAACGATTCTATTTATTTCGTGTTCTGTCATTTTTTTATTCCCCTTCCCGTGAGAGCATTATAATGTAAGAAGTTATAACGTGCAATACTAAAATTAAAAAAATATAACTTTAAGTATTGACAATAACTTTAAGTTATAATAGAATTAAGTCAACCCAAGGAAAGGAGGTGTCAACTTGAGAAACAAATTACAGATTAGCTTGGCGGCTGCAAGAGTAAATGCAGGAATGACTCAAGAAGAGGTAGCTAAAGAGCTACGAGTATCTAAGAGTACTGTTCTGAACTGGGAGAAAGGCAAGGTCAGTCCTAAATATGCTCAGTTCAAAATGCTATGCGATATTTATGATATATCAGAGGACTATATTTTTTTACCCTAGATATAACTTAAAGTTATATAACAAGAAAGGAGGCACAACATGATCACACCTATGCCTATAGATGAACGATTCATCTCGACTAGTGAGGCGTCAGAAGTTCTGCAAATAGATGAGCAAGTACTCCGCAAGCTAGGTCAGATGGGCTGTAAGGGCATCTACAAAATTGGCAAGCAGTATCGATTCCGATTAAAAGAGTTTGAAACAGTAAGCGTCGAACTATCCGAGAACATGGACAGACTGACGCAAGAAGTAAAGAACCTTGAAGAGATTTACAGAGAAAAGGTCGACAGGTTCGGCCTATTCGACAAAGCAACGAAGCAAGCACAGACGGAGTTCTACACCATGCTACGCGCACTAGAAATAATGAGGGGTGATACAGATGAGAGAGCTGTTTAGTTCGGCAAAGGACGTACTACTAGAGGCATGCGAGGAGAACGGCAACACACCTATACAGGAAGTAGTCGGGTGTATCAGCTTTGTGGCACTAATTCCGACACTGTGGATAGCCCTCTACATGCTAGGGGCGAGGTAAGGAGGTACATCATGAGCGCCATAATTAACGAGAAAATAATTGAGTACGGAGTAGCTCATAATCTCAATATCATAGGACAGTACGGTAGAGACCGTAAAGCTAGAGAGGTCAAATACTACACCGTCTCGACAGATACTGACATATTTCTAGGCAGAATCAAGCCTGACTGCACCTACGAGCAATTCCTCGAAAAGATAGCCATTAATGCTATCTCCGAGGCAGAAAGATTATATGACCTAACAAATGTTATGGAAGAAGAATATGCAGCACTGTGTGACGATTACACAGCTCTAAAAGAGGAGGCGACAGATGAATAAATCAGAGGTTGAACGCAGAACAAAAGAGATTGTAAGCGAGCTATCAATTATCGACAGCTTCCTAGCGGAAGGCAATATATGCCAGCCAAAATGGTGGCTAAACATGGAATATTCCATGTATGGGATTGTAGGCTTTATCAAAAAAAGCCGAATGTTAAAAGTACCCAACGGACTACATAAGAGGTTTGATGAGACAATCACTAATTATAGAGCTGAACTGATACAGGAGTTGGTAGAACTCAACAAGGAGGCAACCCATGATATTTAAAACATTCATTATCGGAATGGTGCTAGTAGGTATCACAGTGATACTCACAGAGCTACACCGCTACATGGTGTACAGCGAAGAGTTAGAGAGGGAGGAAGAAGGGTGGAATTAAGAACAGATATGACATTCACGGAAATGCTAGATGCTATATCGAGGACTATACCGTGCGTAAAAGCATGTCAAGACCGCTTTAAGCAAGTCAAAAAAGATTATTACAAAGCAATTGAGAGCGACCTAGAGAGAACGCTGTATTTAGAGGAAAGGGAAGTCGTTGACATTGCATTTAAATATGCGTTTGCAGAAGGATGGCTTGCGCATAAGAAGGAGGAAGAGCATGGCACTAAATAAAGAGCGCATATACGGCTACGCAAAGGCTTATCTAGAGTCAGTTACAACTCTGTTGAAAGACAAATCTGAAGAGGCTGAAGGTGACCGCCGTATAGGTGACGAGAACCTACTGAGGTCGGCTCGATACCAGTATGAGGACGATTTGAGCGAGTTAGAGGCACTTATAGAAGGTATCACAGATGATAAGAAGTGAGAAGTTATACAAGTATGCTGCGGAGTTCATCGAAGGCGAACTAAAAACAATCGATAGAGCATTAATGCGGACCGATAGCGAAGAGCGCCGAGACGAACTGCAGAAGAGACAGCACGAACTTATATGCGACCTGGAGGACATGGAAAAGCAAGGCTATATAGGAAAGAGCCTAGAGCAAGCAAAGAGAGTTAAAAAAGACGAAAGGAGGAGAAGGCATGCTGAACTTAGAACCTAAACACGAAAAGAAGAGCAGACTAGAGCGGTTCTTTGGCGATTTGCTAGGAGCAGAAAAGACAATACCTAGAACAGAATGTGATTGGATTGATCCGAGAATTCCGAGCGACGAAGAACTAGACAAGGTCGTTGACGAGTATCTAACAATTAAGCTCGTATCTGTTCCAGACAGCGACCTAGCTTTTATGGACTAAAAAAGAGCGCAGACCGAAGTCACGCGCTCCCTAAAAAACTCAAATACATTATACAGGAGGACAAGTAAAATGGCAAAACTACAAGGCGATTTTAGAAAATTCATGAATAAAAACTACTTGGGTTCGTGGGACATCCCAGACGGTGACGACCTAATTGCGACAATTGATCACGTCGAACAGGAGCAGGTCGAGAACGCGAAGGGTAAAGAATTGAAGTTGACTATCCACTTCACCGATAGAGCACTAAAGCCAATGATACTTAACTCTACAAACTCACAGCGAATCAGTAAAGTTGCTGGAACAACAAGAGTTGAGAAGTGGAGCGGAATCAGAATCGCAATCTATACCGAGAAGGTGAACGCATTTGGAACAACAACCGACGCACTCCGTATCAGAGACTATGCGCCTAAGAATAAGGAACTATTCTGCAACGAGTGCGGAGCGGAGATTGTCGCATCTGGCAAGTACACAGCTAAGGCGATTGCGGAGAGGGCAAAGGTTAAGTATGGTGAATACCTATGCATGGACTGCGCAATGGCCAGGGCAGAGAAGAGCACCGAACCAGAGCAGATTGAACCACTACAGGAAGAACAGACCGAGGAGGTATAGAGTATGGAGTTGGCAAAACAGCAGTTTATGGAGGGATACGAGCAAGGTATGACCGAGGCGATGGCAATTGCTAAATCTCATCCGGAGGCGTTCGGTTCAATGTTCGCAGCCTCGACTTGGAGGCACTGTAAGGAGCAACAGCCGACACTTACAGGCTATTACCTAACGCAGACCGAGCGAGACGGAACACGTAACATCCGAATTGCTATGTATAACGCAGAGGCGGAGAGGTGGCTCGCTCAAGATGTAAAACATTGGGCGTATTTGCACTTATATAACAAAGAAGATTAAAGGAGATAGATCGTGAAGACAACAAAAATAAAGATTAGAAACTTATTCGGAATAAAAGAGACAGAACTTGACGGAAAGAACGTTGAAGTCACAGGCAAAAACGGAGTTGGAAAAACTTCGATTATAGATGCAATTAAATATGCGCTAACAAACGACAGTGACCGAGACTACATCTTAAAAAAAGGCGAAACAGAGGGCGAAATCCTAATCGAAACCGATACAGGACTTTACATTGACCGCAAGAAGAGAGCCAATCAAGCTGACTACAAGTCTATCAAAGACGGAGGCAAAACGGTCAGCTCCCCAGAGGCGATGTTAAAGACAATCTTCACGCCTTTACAGCTAGATCCAGTTAAGTTTATTCGACTGTCAAAGAAGGAGCAGAATCGAGCGATTCTAGACTTAATCGAATTCGACTGGGATTTGAATTGGATAAAAGAGCAATTTGGAGAGATTCCGCCAGACGTCAACTACGAGCAAAATATTTTGCAAGTATTAAACGACATACAGGCTGAGAATGGCTGTTATTTTCAGACGCGTCAAGATATCAACAGAGAATTGAGGAACAAAAAAGCATTTGTAGAGGAAATTGCTGAAACAATTCCAGCGAACTATGAGGCTGCAAAATGGGAGCAGTATGACCTCGGAGACACCTATAAAAGAATCGAAAAGGCAAAAGAAATCAATTCCAGGATTGAGAGAGCAAAGATTTTCAAGGACTCATATGACAACAAAGTGAGAGGCTACGAGGCAGAGAAAGAAATCCAGTTATCATCCGAACGAGAAAAAATCGCAGCGGAAAGAGAGCAGTTATTTTCTTCAATTGAACGAATGAAAGCCGAAATAAGCGCAGCAGAGGATAAACTGACAACCCTTGACGGTAAGCTGGCGGATAAAGTTGAACTTGCGGAAAGTGCCTACAGAGAGAAAGTAGCGAAGCTTGACTCTGATATGCAAGTCGCTGACGAATATATCAATAAAGATAAAGTTGATACTTCAGCGGACGAAGAAGAAGTGAGGACTGCGGAAGAAATGAAAAAGCACCTCAACGAGTTCTACAGGATGAAACGTTTACAGGAAGAATGTGAAGCTCTTGCAACAGAGTCGAACGGATATACAGAAAAAATCGAACTCGCTAGAGAGCTTCCGGGTAAGATTCTTGAAACCGCAACAATCCCTGTAGAAGGGCTGACCGTAGAGAACGGAGTTCCTTTAATTAAAGGGCTGCCTATTTCAAACCTATCTGAAGGAGAAAAGCTCAATCTGTGCGTAGATGTAGCATTGAGTAAACCGAACAACCTGCAGATAATCCTAATCGATGGAGCCGAAAAGCTTTCTGATGATAACAGAGCAAAATTGTATGAGAAATGCAAGGCTCGTGGACTGCAGTTTATCGCAACAAGAACCACTAACGGAGAAGATTTGGAGGTCAATTATCTATGATTTTAACCGCAGAGAATTATTTCAGCAAAGATGCACAGATGCAGTATTTCGGAGTATCTCAATTCAAAGCTTTTGAAAACTGCGAAGTAAGTGCGTTAGAAGAAGTTACAGGTAATTACGAGAGGGCGAAAACTACCGCCCTTCTCGTAGGCTCATATGTTGATGCTCACTTTGAAGGAACGTTAGACATATTCAAGGCACAGCACCCAGAGCTGTTAAAGAGAGACGGAACACTCAAGTCAGACTATATCAGAGCCGAGGCGATTATTAATCGAATAGAAAGCGATCCCCTCATGATGAAGTACCTACAGGGTGACAAGCAAGTCATTATGTCAGCGAACCTTTTCGGCTATGATTGGAAAATCAAGATAGACGCATATGTTCCAGACAAGCGAATTGTAGACCTCAAAATCGTTAAAGACTTCGAGCCTATATATGACCCTCGACTCGGAATGAAAGTGCCCTGGATACAATTCTGGGGCTACGACCTACAGGGTGCAATCTATCAGAGAGTCGAGCAGATTGCGACAGGACGAGCTGAACCGCTACCGTTCTACATCGTAGCGGCAACAAAGGAGCCTACGACTGATATAGCAGTAATTCATATACCACAACATATGTTAGACGCAGCGTTAAAGGCTCACGGCGTCGATGCGAAGATAGACCGATACGCACTAATTAAGTACGGTGATATTGAGCCAGATAGATGCGAAAGTTGTGATTATTGCAAGCAAACGAAGGTGTTAACGGAACCGCTAGAGTATGAACTATATGAGGAGGACAACTAAATGAATGTAAGCATAATCAAAGGACGATTGACGAGAGACCCAGAGCTCTCGTCGTTCAAAAACAGTAACGGAGATAACAGAGCAGTTTGCCGATTCTCTGTAGCAGTAAATCGAGATTATGGAGACGATGCGGACTTTTTCAACTGCTCAATCTTTGGAAAAAGAGCTGAGGTAATCGATAAGTACTTTTCTAAAGGCTCTGAAATCGTATGCCAAGGAAGAATGGAACAGAACAAATACAAAGACAAAGACGGTAACGATCGCACAACTTGGAACTTGATTGTAATGAACTTCGACTTCTGCGGAAAGAAATCAGATAACAACAGCGAACCGAAGGCGGACGGATTTGAGCAGATAGAGGAAGACGTTCCATTTTAGAGGAGAACAATAAAATGAGAGAGATAAAATTCAGAGCGTGGGATAAAGACCTTAAGAGATGGACGAATTATTCGATAGACGATGATCTACTTATGTTCTACGACAAGCACGCGGAATGTTGGGAAACTGACCAAGAAGGCAAGCGATTCATTTTGTGTCAATATACAGGGTTAAAAAATTTTAACGGAAAAGAAATATATGAGGGTGACATCGTAAGAGCGGTAGGCTTTTTTAAATGGATAGGAGTTGCAAAATATTCCGACAAAAATCAAGCTTTTGTATTTGAATGCACAGATAAGAATTATAGAGGAAACATAGTATTTATGAGTCAATTTGACCAAGGTTTCAAGATACTTGGCAACATCTATGAGAATCCAAAACTGCTAGAGGAGGTGCGCTAGATGTACCTACTAATTGATAGTCGCGAGAAACCAAAAGCAATCAATGGCATACTAAACCACTTCGCGAAGAATAACGTCAAGTACGATGTTACAAAACTCTACTTTGGCGATTATATGGACTACGCAAGACCGAATCGAGTTGTAGACAGAAAGCAGAATATAGCGGAACTAGCCATGAACTGCACACGCGATCATAAAAGGTTCAAGAGAGAGTTAGAGCGAGTTAAGGCGACGGGTAGTAAGTTAATCCTACTCGTCGAACAGAACAGTTACAAAGACGGAGAGAAGACAATAAAAGTCGAGACAATAGAAGACTTAATGCTCTGGATGGCGCCTAGAGGAGTAGTCAGAGGCGAACAAGTGTACAGGGTTCTCGTATCGTGGTGTCACAAGTACCCGTTGCGAGTCGAATTTTGTCACAAGAAGAATACAGGGCAGAGAATTTTAGAGCTATTGGAGGAGCAAGATGAGTAGGCAAAACCTAACTGAGCTAATAAAAAACCGAATAGACCTACAGTCCGTAATGGAACATTACGGTACACATTTCGAAAGTACAGGTAATGCACTCTGTCCGTTCCATTCCGATAATCATCCGTCTTTATCAATAAAAAACGAGCGATACAAGTGTTGGGCGTGCGGAGCGAGTGGTGATATGTTCGATTTTGTTCAAAATCTCTACGGTGACAGCTTTATGGAGGCTATAGAGCGAATCAATAAGGATTTAGGGCTGGGAATTAACACTAATCTTAAATCACCGAAGAACAACAAAGCCATAACCACCGCACAGCGCCAGAAATTAGCCCGAGAGGAACTAAAACAGGCTCGTAGGGCGAAAATATTAGAACTAACCGAAAAGCACCGTATCGCCTTCAAAAACGGTGATTATGAAGAGGCAAGCCGACTCGAGGAAATCCTTGACGACATGGTCGCATACGAGGACGAACTAGCTCGGAGCAGAAGACAACACAAGGAGGCGCGCAATGAAATTTAATGAAATAGCGACAGCCTTCTCGCTGTCTGACTTTGCGGACGGAACCGTATTCGAAGAGCTTGGATTGCGCGATAGAACAGTCAGCGAGAGGGAGGTGCTACTAGTTCAGCTCAAACAAGAGGCGAAAGAGCTTGGACTCGGAGCGAAAGCCTTTAACGCAATAGTTTCAGATTACTTGCGAGGCGAGGCGGTATCGAGTGTAGGCTCAATCGGTGGATTCGATATGCCGACTAGGTGGGTTTTAACCAGTACAGGAGAGGTACAGAAGACCACTATGGAGCTTGCATGCAGTCACCCGATATATATATCAAAACGATTTATTGATTGTCTTACAGGCGAAATAAAGCTCGAAATAACGTATTCCAGAGATTCGGAACTAGAACGGCTACAATCGTTCATCGTTCCGAAGTCAAGAATCACCTCATCACAGAGCATTGTTGCACTAGCGAATAAGGGTGTGTCTGTATCGAGCACTAATGCGGCTCTACTAGTCAACTATTTACAAGACTTCGAAGATACGAACTTCGATAGGATTCCAGAGATTAAGAGTATCAACCGTTTCGGATGGATTGGCAAAGATTTTTCACCGTATGTAGACGGCATTGAATTCGATGCAGACGACAACTATCCAGAGTTAGAGCAATGCGTGACGAGACCGAGCGGAACTATTGAGGATTGGAAGGAAGTCGTCAAGGCTGTCAGAAAGGCCCATAAGATAGCGCCAAAGGTCGCACTAGCCGCATCGTTCGCATCAGTGCTAATAGAACCATTAGACGCACTACCGTTCTTCGTTCACTTCTGGGGCGCATCTGGAGGCGGTAAAACTGTATCGCTAATGTTGGCCGCATCGGTATGGGGAAAGCCCGACGTCGGATCATACATTAAGACGTTTAATTCGACCAAAGTCGCACAGGAAATCCTGGCGTCTACCCTATATAGCATGCCCGTTATATGTGATGAATTGCAGATTAAAGCGGGAGCGAGTGACAACTTCGACAGTTTGATTTACGAACTATGCGAAGGCTCGGGAAAAAGTAGATCTAACAAACAACTCGGAATTCAAGCCTCTAGGAATTGGCGAAACTGCTTTATATCGAGCGGAGAGCAACCAATCACAGGCGAGCTGAGTGGAGGCGGTGCGAAAAACCGTGTGTTTGAAATCGAATGCCAGGACGACCTCTTCAGCGACCCAATGAAGATAGTTGAGGCGGTCAAGTCGAATTACGGACACGCAGGGCGAGAGTTTGTAGAGGCATTAGATACCAAGACACGCAAGAAGATTAAATCAGCTCAGCAGTCGGTATTTGCTGAATATAGCGAAAAGGGATTTACGGACAAACAAGCCCTTGCAGCATCGATTGTAGTTGTGGCAGAGGCATTCTACAGCACAATAATTCTAAACGAACCGCCGAGCTTTGATGCAGAGGACCTAGAACCTTATATCGCAACGCATGACGACGTGTCGCAGGACTTGAGGGCGGTTGAGTGGCTAAATGATTGGATTGCTGAGAACTGGAACAAATTCGATGAGAACGTACCAGACGTGTACGGAGTAGCAGATTCAGCAGACACAATAGACATCATCGCTTCGAAATTAAGAGCAGATTGCCAGAAAGTAGGCATTAATTATAAAAGGCTTGTGTCGTATTTGGATAAGAGAAATGCACTAGTTACGAATCCTGGACGAAAAGACAAAATTGTGAGAATCGGAGCAAGTAGACCAAGGTGCATATCAGTCAAAAAGGATTTTATATGGGCTAGAGAGAAAGAATTGTCACCAATGTCACCAAGTGTCACCAAAAATATTTAACAAAAATGGTGACAACAAAAACGTTGATATTTCAATGGCTATAAGTATTAAAAACATACTTGTCACCAATGTCACCAAAAATATTTACACATATATAGGAAAACAAAAAAAGTTTAAAAAACATATCTCTTATATATACAAGCAAAAAAAGTTGGTGACAACGGTATTCTTGGTACAAGTCTTGAAATAACTGCGTTACAAGGAAAAACAACTTGGTGACAGGTTGGTACAAATTGGTGACAAACTAGTCATAGTAACAAAATTAGTGATGTGTTTAGTGATAAATAACAAAATATCGAAAGAGAGGTAAAGCATGAGCAAAACGACACCTATTACGATAAAGGAATTATCGGAAATGTCAGACGAAATGATGCTAGTTGCATCTTATTGCCCTAGGAATTCTAAAAAATATGACACACGTATACTAGGGTATCGTAACGGTAGTGAACTAGTAGGGATACTCTCTGTATCGGAAAAAGAGTATAACGGACCGATTACGATTAGGTTTATAGATAATTACTTGAGTTCGTTGTTCTCACAGGCTTATCAAAAAGGAATAAATGAATATATAGAATCTGAGGTGATAAAAAATGGCTAAATGGATATTAAGCGCAGAGTCCTATGGGGCGTTTAGGCACACGAAAGAATATATTCCCGTTCCGAATCCGTACGGAGTAACAGTAATTACGGAGCGAGAGGCAATCAGAGTAATTAGCGGTTGTCGTTGGGCGACTAGAGGGCATTATGTATATGCAAGAGACCACAAGTCGATTAGGTTCGATACACTACGAGAGGCTCAGCGATATGCAGAGCAGTTGGGAGGTGCAGAATGAGGATGCATGATTTAATGGATATCGCCAATCATTACGGGCTAAAGCATCAACTTGCTAAGTGCAAGGAGGAGCTAGGCGAACTTATAGAGGCTATCGATTCAGCGAACGACGAGGCGATTATCGAAGAGATAGCAGATGTCGAGATCATGACGGAACAACTAAAGCAACTTATGTGCGCTGATAGAGTCGTGGAACTTTACAAGGACTATAAGATTGCTAGACAGCTTAGAAGGATTGCAGAGGGGCCTTCGTTGAAAAATCCAGAAAACTGTAAAGAATTATATGAAGCGGGCAAAGACTTTTCTGAAGGCATGAGGCAGGGCATATTGAGCACATTGAAATTAAAGGAGCAGAGTCATGAGTGCGATAACTAGGAGGATTGTATGAGAGATTATCAACGAACAAAAAATAATAAATATGTTTTACCTCAAACTGTTTATTTACAAGCTATATATAAAATAAGGGATTATGATAGAATGGTATTAGAATTAGAGCGAGCACTAGAGTCTAGCCCAGAGCCTTCTGACGGAATGCCAAAAGGAACTGGAACAAGCAATCCCACAGAAAGGGCGGTCATAAAGCGGTCAAAGTACCTTAATGATGTTGCGGTGATAGATAAGTGCTTTAATACCGTGCCTAATGAATATAAAAAAGGTGTGTGGAATAACATTGTGTTTCGCGAAAGATTTCCAGATGATGCGGCTAGGAGCACTTATGGAAATTACAAGGCATTGTTTATTTTCGAGGTGGCAAAAGAGTTGTGTTTGATCTAAGAAAAGGGAAAGATATGTCAAAATCAGAAATATATGCAAAACGTGATGGGATTGCGATTACTACAGAGATGAGAGGATATGGTGGGAGATATTGCGAACGCCCAGTATATTTAGTGCCTTGTCAAAAGTGCGGTACTAAGTTGCGAAAGGTTACGTATAATCCTAGCAAAGAATATTTATGTGATTACTGCAAGCTTGAAAAAAAGCGCAAAGAGGAGGCAATAGAACAAGAAATTTGGGATTTGATAAAAACACCAAAAGAGCAAACCTTTGATAAAGCTGTTGCAAAACTTTATAAACAAGTTAAGAATTTTGATTCTTATAAAGAGGCGATTGAAATTGCAAAAAAGAGAACTGAGCGATATGACAGTATACCAGAGGTATTGGTGGCGATTGAATTAATTAAACTTGGATATTCTATTATTCCGCAACAGAAAGTTGGTCGATATAGAGTTGATTTTGCAATCCCGGCAGAGAAGTTGATTATCGAGGTTGACGGGGGTTTATATCACCCTGATGGGCCTAAAGCGGGCAGGGACGGAGATATACAGTTAAGTTTGGGGCTAGATTGGAAAATTTTGCACATACCCGCTGAATGGATCTCAAATCACATAAAAATGTTAAAAAAAGTCATTATTGCAGGAACTTCGGACAACAGGGAAAAATAAGTGTGATATTATATAGACTGAAAAGAGTATATGATATACTCAAGCAAAGCTAGAGAGGAGGGGTAAAAACTCCTCACGGCATCGCTTGAAACAAAGCCATTTAAAGTCAAACTTAATAAGGATTTACCCGATGCCAGATGGTGTCGGGTTTTCTTTGTACCTAAAAAGGAGGTGATGTACTTGAAGTTAACAATAAAACAACAGCGATTCGCAGATGAGTACATCATCAGCGGTAATGCGACAGAAGCGGCAATGAAAGCAGGATATGCGAAAAAAGCTGCTTATCAGCAAGGAGCGGAGAACCTCAAGAAACCTCATATTCGGGAATATATCGATGAAAGACTTGAGACAATTAACTCAGCGAAGATAGCGGATCAGATGGAAGTGCTACAGTATCTAACGTCTGTTATGAGAGGCACGTCTCAAAGCGCAGTAGTCGTCATAGAGGGCGATGGTGATGGGGTGTCGTCTGCTAGGCTCATGGACAAGACTCCAGACGAGAAGGAAAAGCTAAAAGCAGCGGAGCTACTTGGTAAGCGTTACGGTGCATTTACTGACAAGGTCGAAGTCGGTGCAGATTTAGAACTAAACGTCAAGGTGGACTATGGCGACGGCAACGATTAAGGCTAACAGGATTTTCCGAGAACCGAATCAGTCACGCAAGCGGTACATCGTTATGCGAGGCTCTGCGGGTTCGGGAAAGAGCATGGACACTGCACAGCATTACATACTGCGATTATTATCCGATAAAGGGCGCAATCTCCTATGTGTTCGTAAAGCTGATGTTACCAACCGTGACAGTACATTCGCAGAACTACAGGCGGCGATATGGCGAATACATGGCGATTCGTGGGAGAAGTACTGGCGAGTTAACAGCTCTGCAATGATTATTGAGTGCCTCATCAATCAGAATCAAATACTCTTCAGAGGGATGAACGATGAAAAGCAACGCGAGAAACTCAAGTCGATTACGTTCAAGAGAGGAAAGCTCACAGATGTATGGATTGAAGAGGCTACGGAGCTTACACAGGCAGACTTCGAAATCATAGACGATAGACTTAGAGGCGAATTGCCAAGCGGACAGTTTTATCAGATTCGCCTTACGTTCAATCCTGTATCGGCTCATCACTGGATAAAGGCACAGTTCTTTGACCGAGAAGACGCGGACGTGTTAACTCACAAGTCAACGTTCAAGGACAATCGATTCATTGACGAAGCATATTACAAGCGAATGGAACGACGCAAGAAAGTTGATCCAGAAGGTTATCAGATATACGGACTAGGTAATTGGGGCGAGACTAAAGGGCTCATATTACACAATTACGAGGTCAAAGAAATATCAACAAACTACGAAGATTACGACTACGTTGCAATTGGGCAAGACTTCGGATTCAACCACGCCAACGCAATATACCCATACGGCTACAAGGACGGCGATATATATGTGTTACCTGGATTGTACGGACACGAGAAGGACACAGCGGAGTGGATACAAGAGGCTAACAAATTTCCTGAGCTTAAGACGCGTGACATGTGGTGTGACTCCGCCGAGCCTGACCGAATTAAAATGTGGCGTAAAGATGGATATAGAGCTAGGGCAGTTAGTAAAGAACCTAACTCGGTTAAGGCGCAGATTGATTGGATAAAGGGAAATCAAGACGGAGGCGAAATCGTCAAGAGGATGATTTATATTCATCCGTCAAATGTGAATTTTATACGTGAAATAGGACAATGGAAGTGGAAGTATGATGATAAACGTGGCATTTATCTCGACGAGCCAGTTCCGTTTTTTGATGATGCAATGGCATCGATGAGATATGGCATAGAGGGATGGCGTAAACCTAAACTAGCCAAGGTTAAAACATTCAAAGGAGGCATCTAGTGGCAAAGGATAGACCTTACAAGTTACCAACACCAATAACAAGAGACGCAAGAGTGTTGGAGCAAGGCATCAAGATGGACTTAATCAATGAGTGTATAGAGGAGCACAAGGCAATGCTCCCGAGATACGAGTATTTAGAAAATCTATACCTCGGATTCCACAACATTTTTAAGCGTCCTGAAAAAGATGATTGGAAACCTGACCACAGATTAGCGGTAGGATTCCCACGTTATATCGCTGATACATTTATCGGCTATGCATACGGAAAACCTATAAAGCTACAGAGTCCCGACGAGGAATTCGAAGAGGCTTTACAGGTTTTTGGCAAAAGAAATGCAATCAGAGACCATAACAAGGAGCTCGCAAAATCTGCTTGCAAGTATGGTCATGCGTTTGAATACATGTATCAGAACGAGGAGACGGAAACTAGAGTAACTAAGTTCACCCCTAGGCAGATGTTTATAGTGTATGACGATTCCGTAGCAGAGAGAGCATTATTCGCTGTTAGATATGGTCGTCATGGACTTAAGAGTAAAACTCCTGGAAAGATATACGGAGAGATACTCACACCGAGCGAGATCATACCATTCGACAACGACAAACTAGGCGAGGCAGTAATTAATCCATACGGCAAAATCCCCGTTGTTGAATGGAAACTAAACGAGGAACGCATAGGACTATACGAGCCCGTTGCGGGATTGGTTGAGACTTACAACGCAGCACTAGGTGAGAAGGCTAACGATGTTGAGTCATTCGCAGAGGCGTACCTTGCTATTATGGGCGCCGAACTTGACGAGGATGGAATCAGACACATTAGAGACAACCGCATTATTAACCTATACGGCACTGACAATGCGAAGGACGTGCTCGTTCAGTTTTTACAGAAACCAACTGCGGACGGAACGCAAGAGAATTTACTTGATAGGCTCGAGACTCTTATATATGAGACTGCTATGGTCGCTAACATATCGGATGAGAGTTTCGGAAGTGCAACAAGTGGTACAGCTCTTGCCTATAAACTACAGGCGATGTCTAATCTAGCCGAGTCGTTCGACGGTAAGGCTGAGAAAAGTATACGCAAAAGGCTCAAGCTCTTCTGCACTCTATCAACTAACACGACTAATCCAGGTGCGTACGAAGACGTCGAGATCACATTTACAAGAAACGTACCAAAGAACCTACTTGAAGAGGCTCAAACTGCTGCGCAACTCTCGGGCATCGTGTCGCATGAGACACAGCTAAAAGGCTTGTCGATTGTGGATAATGCCAAGGCGGAGCTTGAGAAGATTAAGAACGAGGATAGCGAGCTCTCGTCGGTAATTGACAAGGCATTTACAGGTGATAAGTAATGGGCAATACTCCTAGTAATATCTATTGGCGTGTAAGAGAAGAGCAACAGCACAAGAAGAACCTACAAGAGTCTGCCAAGCACGACAAAGAGCTTGAGAAGATATATAGGTCAATGCAGGTATCTATACAAAAGGATATAGATGCGTTCTATACACGATACGCGACCAAAGAGGGCATCAGCATGGCTGAGGCTAAAAAGCGAGCTGACAAACTCGATATAGAGGCATATGCAGAGAAGGCAAAGAAGTATGTCGCTACTCATGACCTCAGCGAAAGAGCGAATACCGAAATGCGCCTATATAACATGACTATGAAGGTTAACAGGCTTGAGCTGTTAAAGGCTAATATCGGAATGGAGCTCGTCGAGAAGTTCGAAGATATGAACGACTACATGGACGACAAGCTAACGGAACGCACCACAGAAGAGCTGAAGAGGCAAGCGGGTATACTAGGCGGTTCAGTTTACAAGTCCGAAGAAATGGCTGCGTCTATCGTCGGTGCATCGTTCCACAGCGCTACGTACTCCGACCGTATATGGGCGCACCAGGATCAACTTAAGTACGAATTACATAGATTACTCACTGTAGGGCTGATTCAAGGTATAAATCCAAAGAAACTAGCTAGTGACGTGGCTAAAACATTTGGGGTGTCGCTCCGAAATGCACAGAGGCTAATGCGTACAGAAATGGCGCGAGTTCAGACTGATGCGCAATTTGAATCATACAAGCGGAACGGTTTCGAGTTTTACCAATACCATACGTTAGGGGCACAGGCTTGCCCTATATGTCGACCGCTAGACGGTAAGATATTCAAGGTTTCAGAAATGCTAATAAGCGAAAACGCACCGCCTATGCATCCTAACTGCAGGTGTAGCACATCTGCTAGTTTGGGGCCAGAGGGCGATGTGAATTATGCGAAAAGCTTTGATGATTCCATAAAGCAAGATGTACACGAATCAATGTGGATTTATTCTCTAGAAGATGCAAGAAAAGAATTGTTGAAAAGTCCTGTGGGAATTGATACAATCAATGCAATTAAAAACAGCGATGTTATTATTAATGTTATTAATATGCGTATGCATCCAACAGGGGCTCGTGGAGAACAATTTGGCAACAGAATAGATATCTACGCTAGGCAGTGTCAGAATAAACTTGTTTTTTCGCAAACAATTGTGCATGAAATGGCACATCACCGATTCGGCATAGGAGAATGTCAACATGCGGAAGCGATATGTTTCGCGATGGAAAAAATGCACAAGGAACGCAGAGATTACTTGAAACCGAATGAGTGGGAGTATGTTAAGAAACTCGCGCAGGACACTTATCCAGAGTTAAAATGGGAGGAAGGAGGATATGGAAACTATGAACAATTTGATTTTGTTAGAGACAACAAAAGCATCTGATCGAGTGCCGTGTTCTCATTGTCACAAAGGATACTGGGTGCCAAGCAACCCTAAGGCTGAATACAATTCGTGGTTTACTTGCAGCCATTGTGGCACTAAGCGACACATAGAGCGCAATGTGACTGTAGAATAGAAACAGAATAATGGAACGTACTCGGGTGACCTTCGGGCCCCGAGTCTTTTTATTGAGGTTGGTAAATGATACATGTGAAAGTTAATAACTACTCTGTGGAGGTGAATGGTCACGCGGGATATATGCCACATGGCTCGGATATCGTTTGTGCTGGCGTATCTGCTTTATATCAAACATTAGAGCAGTCAGCCGAGGAATTAACCGACGGCGACTATAAAACCTCGTCAGAGACAGGATATGGGCGAATCTGCCCTATAGGTGAAGTGAGCAATGAGTACAAGTTACTCGTTAGCTCTTTTTTAATTGGCGTAAATGGGATTGCGTCGAGCTATCCCGATTATGTAAAAGTTATAACTAATTAGACCAAGCATTGAAGTCTCTAAACTCAATGGAATTACATTGTTAAGCATTGCAACATTAAAAACATGGAGGAAAGAATTATGCTAAACGAACTAAAGAGATGGGAGCTACAGTTATTTGCTGATGATGGCGAAGACGTTGGCGGAAGTGACGGAGTAGACAAGGGCGATGAGCCAAAGAATACTACTCCGAGTAGTAAGGAGCCCGACAACAAGAACGCGGGAGATGATGTTAAGAAGTACACAGACGCTGACGTTAACGCCCTTATCGACAAGAAGTTTGCGAAGTGGCAAAAAGACCAGGAAAAGAAACTCGCAGAGGCTGAAAAGCTAGCGAAGATGTCCGAGGCGGAAAAACGCGAGCACGAACTTAAGGAGCTACAGGAGGAAAACGAAAGACTAAAGAGTCAGCAGACTTTATCAGAGATGCGCTCTACGGCCTCTAAACTGCTCAAGGAAAAGAACGTAAGCGCAACATCCGACATGCTCGACTTCGTAGCGACATCCGACGCAGAGGAGACTAAGGCGAACATTGAGAAGTTCGTTAGTATCATCGAAGCGGCAATTAAGGCGGCCGAGGTGGAAAGGAATACGGGCAAAACGCCTAAGAGTTATAAAGAGCCTAGACAGACGAATGAGTTTGAGCAGAGGCTCGCGAAGTACAAGAAGAGATAAGGAGAACAATCATGATTAAGTACAATCTACAGATGTTCGCTGACGGTGAGAATCAGAACCAGTCAGTTAGAAGTTACACTAAGGAGTTCAAGGACTTCATCGAGGCAGTATTCGGTGCAAGAGCTTACTTCAGAGACTTCTTCGTAAACGATGAAATTGAGGCACTAGACGGAGTATCTAACGGAGCTACAGCATTCTCAGTTAAGACCTCCGATATTCCAGTCGTTGTCGGTGAGTACAGCAAGGACGCCAACACTGGCATGGGAACAGGCACAGGAAAGTCTAGCAGATTCGGTAACAGAACCGAGGTAATCTACAAGGATATCGATGTTCCTTACACTTGGGGCTATACGTTCCACGAGGGACTAGACAGACACACTGTTAACAATGACCTAGACAGCGCCGTTGCTGACAGACTAGAGCTACAGGCTAATGCTAAGATGAGCAAGTTCGACAAACAGCACGGAAAGTTCATCTCTGCTAACGCGGGCAAGTCAATTGCTGGCGGTGTGAAGGTGACAAAGGACAACGTTGTTGACGTGTTCAATGAGCTTTCAAAGCACTTCACTAACATCGGAGCTGTAGGTGTTAAGAAGGCTAAGGTAACACCAGATGTTTACAACGCAATTATCGACACAGGGCTTGCGACCACAGCTAAGGGTGCTGATATCAACATCAGTGATAATGTAATCACCAAGTTCAAGGGATTCGTCATCGATGAGATTCCAGATGCTCTGTTCCAGACAAAGGAAGTTATCTATGCGTATGTTGAGCACTGCGCTAAGGCTTTCGCTGGAATCGAGACAGCAAGAACTATCGAGTCGGAGGACTTCGACGGACTCGCTCTACAGGGAGCAGGTAAGTGCGGAGAGTACATCCCTAAAGATAATGCCAAGGCTGTTGCGAAGGTAACTGTTACAGGCGCATAGAATTTAGAGCGGGGCACTTCGTCCCGCTTTATCTATTATTAAATCAATTGAAGGAGGTACGTTATGTACAGCGTTATAGAGAGTTTTCACGACCTAGAGGATTACAAGGACACTAAATCGGGTAGAGTTTATCAAGAGTACGCAGAGGGCGACATTTACCCTAGAGACGGAGTAAATCCTACACCAGAGAGAGTAGAGCTACTCGCTAGTTACGAGAACGCACTAGGTACGCCACTGATTAAGTCGGACTCTGATTTCTTCTCAGCGGACGAGGCTGAACCTACTGAAGAGGTTACAGAGGCTGAACTTACTGAAGAGAAGTAGGAGGCAGTAATGCTAGATGAGATTAAGAAGTTGCTCAGTTTCACCGACGGAGACAACGACGAACTAATTAACACGATCGTGTCGCTTGTTGAGAGCAGACTAAAGCATCTCATCGGAGCTGACACGGTACCAGAGTCATTGCAGTACATTGTTGTGGAGGTGTCTATATCACGTTTCAACCGTATTGGTTCGGAGGGCGTAACTTCACACGATGTAGAGGGCGAAAAAATGACCTGGAGCAATGATGATTTTAAGCCTTATATGTCCGATATCGAGAAATTTTTAAACGCACAAAAGAACACCACTAGAGGGAGAGTGAGATTCATATGAGGTACGATACACCTATGTATCCAATGGTTAATAATGGTACATCGTACAGCTACGAGTCGGGGGATTACTCCGACGCAGAAATACCAGAGAAGGCAGTTATGGCTAGTATCATAGCCATGCCTGATGAGGTGATGAGGTGGATATTTGGTGAACTAAAGCAAGATTGCCTAATAGCGCATACGCCGATAAATTACCACCAATCTAATGGGCTAGAACTTGAAAAAGTTCAGATTGGCACGAAGTTCTACAAGGTCGTTAAGATGCGTAGACTCCGCCGTAAGTGCGTATATTATTTGCAGAGGATATCATAATGGGAATTAAACTCATTGGGGCTAAAGAGCTTGAAAGAGCGTTGCTAAAGAAGGCGAAATTGACCGCAGTCAAAAACACAGTTAGAGACTGTGGAGCAAAACTACAGTCGGGGGTACAAGATGGTGCACCTGTAGATACAGGAACACTGAAAAGGAGTGTTACTCTCGAGATTGAAGAGGATGGACTGAAGGCGGTTGTAGGTCCTCACACCGAATATGCTGCGTATGTTGAGTACGGTACGAGGTTCATGCAAGCACAGCCTTATGTTAGACCATCCTACGAAGAAGTTAAATCAGAATTTAAATCAAAAATGGAGGAATTGGTACGATGAGAGACCCAGGGCAGATAGCATTTTGCCGTATTAGGAAAATAATCGAAGATAATTTTGGAAAATTCGCTACATATGACACTGTTCTGCCCGAAGTTGGAACATCTTATCCATTCTTTTACATTGGCGAGTCATTCCAAAGTGACGAACTACTAAAGAATAGTGTTGTAGGCACTATCAATCTAACGGTTCATTATTGGACTGACCAAGTTAGAGCTAGAGGTAAAGCTGTCGAGGAGATGCGCAAATTCAAATCAGCACTATACGAGAGCGAAAATACTCTCGAAAATGAAGATGAGAATGCCCAGAACGATGAAACCAAAGTACACTTTTTACGCGCAAATTCAAGGATACTTGCCGACAACTCTACCGCCGTTCCGTTATTGCATGGAGTTATTGAACTCTATTTTTCATTTAGTTAGGAGTAAAGAATTATGAAATACAACCTACAGATGTTCGCTGAAACTGTATCAGGTAAGAAACTAGTGTATCTGTTCCGCATTCTCAAGAACGCAGCAACTGCGAAGGGAACTATGCTAGCTTTCACGACAGAGAACAGCAGAACTAAGTCAAAGGATGCGGATTCCAAGGCTACCAAGGACGGCACTGTTAGAACACCTGGGCAGTCCGAGGTGGAAATCTCCGCAACCTCTCTCCTATCGAAGGGAGATACATTCGTATCACAGCTCGAGGATGCACTAGACAACGACGATATCGTCGAGGTTTGGGAGGTTAACCTAGAGGAGAAGGGCTCGGGCGTTAACAAGTTTAAGAGCAGATACTTCCAGGGATACCTCACAGAGGTTGAACTCTCATCTGATGCAGACGAGAATGTAGAAGTGTCGCTTAAGTTCGGTATTAACGGTGCTGGCGTCGTTGGAGATGCAACTGTTACAACTGAACAGCAGAAGATGGCGGCTTACGTGTTCAAGGACACTACACAGGGCGCATAATCGATTCGTTTACAGGCTGAGGGCGTTAATTCGCCCTCGTTTTATTTTACCCAAAATAGGAGGTATCACATGGAAATCACAATTAAAGGGCAGTTATACCCATTAAGATTCGGTCTTAAATTCGTTAAAGAGGTTAACGGCAGAGAAATGGCACCAGTTGACGGACTTATCGGTGTTGAACAGGGCATCGGACTAAACCTGATGATCGCGAATATCATTGACGGCTCTATTGAAGATTTAGCGAGTGCAATTATGACCGCTAACAAGACTGAGGAGCCACGAATTAAGGAAGACGACCTACTAGAGTTCCTAGAGGATGATGCTACCAATATCGATGAAGTATTTGAGAAGGTACTAGGTTTTTTCGAGAAAGCCAACTGTACAAGGAAGATGTTCAAAAATGTGCAGAAGTCCGTGGAGACAGCACAGAAGTTACAGGAGGCAGAGCTCAAGGCGAGACTAGAGGGTCAGAATTAGCCTTTGATGCCGACAAGCTCTATAGCGATATAGCTATTGATTGCTTTCGTCGGCACGGATTCACGAGTTTTGAGCAAGTTGACCGCCTAACGTTCCCCGAATATGAAATCATGACGAAGGCCTATAGGTTACGCATGGTAGACGAGGACTATAGGGCGCATCAACTAGCATACCTCTCTGTAATGGCTAAGGCGGAGAAGAAGAACGGACGACCTGTATATAAGACGTTCAAGAGCTTTTTCAACTATGAAGAGGCTATACGTAAGGTTCTCGATGAACCGAAGAAGACCGAGAGTAGGTTCGCTTCTCTCGGCAAGTATTTAAAAGAAAGGGGCGAATAATGGAGAATTATTCAGTAACCGCCGTACTTAGTGCGCGTGACTCACTATCGCCCAAGCTCAAGGGAGTAGCGGGCTTGCTCAACTCCACGGGCGGAATGGTCAAGGCTGGGCTCGGGTTCGGTGCACTATCAAGAATAGGTGGCTCTGCAGTCGCCTCTCTTGGTAGAAATATCAAAGGACTAGTTAACGAGATCAATGAGACCAATGCGACCTGGAAAACATTTACAGCTAACATGCAAATGTCGGGAATGGGTAAGGCGCAGATTAATAGGACTAAGAAAGACCTACAGAGCTTTGCAGCAAAGACTATCTATTCATCCAAGGATATGGCTAGCACCTACGCACAGCTCTATGCGGTAAATAAAAAGACCACTACAGGAGTTGTAAAGGGTTTCGGAGCGGTTGCGGCCGCATCTGAAAATCCAAGGCAAGCTATGAAAACTTTATCGACACAGGCTACACAGATGGCGGCAAAGCCAACGGTAGCGTGGCAAGACTTCAAACTAATGCTCGAACAGTCGCCCGCAGGATTGTCTCGCGTAGCCGCGAAAATGGGTATGACTACGAAAGAGCTCGTTGCTAATGTGCAAGCGGGCAAAGTCAAGACTGAGGACTTCTTCAAGGCTATGGAGAAGGCGGGTAATGACAAGTCGCTCCTTGCTATGGCGCAACAGTATAAGACTGTTGGCGAGGCGGTGGAAGGACTGAGGGCGACTCTAGCAACTAGATTAGCTCCCGCGTTCGATGTTATCAGTAAGGCGGGTGTCGGTGCTATATCGGGAGCGATGGCGACACTATCGTCAAGGCTCGAGATCGCATCTAATTCCTTCAAGGGAGTCGGCACTGCATTTTCAAAAGCCTTTAGTGCAGTTGGCAAGAGTATCGCAAAGATAACCAATAGCAAGAGCGCAGTTGATGCGTTTAAGAAGAGCATGGACGGTCTTGCTCGTTCAGCTAAAGGGGCGGCGAAGTTCCTCGAAAAGCACTCCGACTCTGTTGCGTACCTAGTTACACACATTCCAGAGCTCGTAGAGGCTTTTATAGGACTTAAAATAGCCCTTAAACTAGCGGGCAAGATGAAGGCTCTCGGTACTGCCTCCGAAACGGTGGCAAGTGCATTGCCTAAGGTTGGAAAAGTAGCAGGAACTACAAGTAAAGAGATGTTAGCATCTAGCAAGGCATTCATGGCTATGGGTGCGGGAGTGCTTCTAATGGCTAGCGGATTTTGGGTCATGGCGCAAGCGGCTAAAACTCTAGCAAAAGCGGGACCATTAGCAGTCGGAGTGTTCGTCGGCATGGCTGTCGGAATCGGAGTACTAGGTGCAGGACTAGTTGTTCTGTCAAAAAACATGGCTAAGATGAGCGCGGGCAAATTAAACTCTATGTCGATTGCATTTATTGCGTTCGGTGCGGCGATTGTGCTATGCGCTACAGGAATGTTGATTCTTGCCAATGCGGCCAAGACGGTATCATCTGGCGGAGGACTTGCTGTAGGAGTGCTAGCGGGAATGGCTATCGCTATAGGATTGCTCGTAGTCGCATTCGCTAAATTCGGACCCGCTCTCGATGCAGCAATACCCGCTATGCTCACGTTCGGCGCAATGGTGCTGATGATTGGCGGTGGCATATGGCTTGCGGCTAAAGGTATAGCGGCGGTTGTAACAGCTATATCGGGGCTCGTTGAATCAGTAACGGGACTTATAGGGGCTCTGCCTGTAGCGGCGCAGTATGGCATGCAAGCGGCGGCGGGGATAGCTCTAGTTGGTGTTGCGTGCGTTGCGGCCGCAATCGGAACTGTAGCGCTCGGAGTTGCTATGCTAGCATTCGGCACAATGGCGCTCGGAACAGGAGCAATGCTAGTCGGTGCGGGAGCAATGGCACTAGCGGGAGGCGTTATGTTCCTCATGTTCGGCATCATGGTAGGCTTGGCGGCGGTCGGCGTTGCAGTCCTATCGTTAGCCCTTAAAGCGGTTAATGTGTCGATGAGATCAATTGCTAATAATGCTAGAGCCTCTGCATCAGCATTAGTAACTATGGTGGGCTCAATCAACATAGTTAAGTCGGGACTAAGTGCTATAGGCTCTGCAGCAAGCTCGGCAATGAGTCAGCTCAAGTCGGCATTTAGCAACGCATCTGCAGGAGCAAAGAGTGCGGGCGCATCGGTTGGTAGTAACTTCAGCAACGGTCTATTTAGCGGGCTAAATTCCGCTGTATCGGTCGCAAGAAGTATGAGCAATACAATTAGGTCGATACTACACTCTGCGGGCAGTGGTGCTTATTCTGCGGGTGTATACATAGGTGCTGGACTTGCTAACGGTATGGCGTCACAAGTGGGCAGAGTAAGGAGCATAGCTACGACTCTATCTAACGCAGCGGATGTCGCTATCAAGAAGGCACAGATAATTCGCTCACCTTCGCATAAGCAATTCGACAACGGTGCCTATATAGGTCAAGGACTTGTTAACGGTATTAAGAGCAAAATTAATGCTGTTCGCTCAATGAGTTCACAGATGGCTAATGCGTTCTCGCCACAGATGGAAATGGCGGGGATGAGTGGTAACTGGGGACTAAATGACGAGTACAACTACAGTTCGCAAGCCCGTTACGAGGTGCATGTACATAGCGAGATTGACGGCAGAGAAGTTGCGTATGCGACTGTTGACGATCTCACTGCTCTACAGGCGAGAAATGAGAAGAGAGACCGCAGACGAAAGGGAAGGTTTTAATCATGTATAAATTTACGGATACGATAAATAATCAGACCTCTGCGGTTAGACCTAACGAGGCAATGTCGATTAATGGTAGGTATATCGAGGATATAATACCTGGATATAGGACACTAACGGTACAGGGGCGGGAACTTCTCGCCTCTGACCTTACTACCGCGGAGATAGCCTCTAGAGATGGCTCAATCCTCAAGAATAGGCGATATCCGTCAAGGTCGATAACTATTACCTATCAGCTAATTTGTGCCGACAGCGGAGCATTTCGAACCGCATACGACAAATTGAATGAGTTACTTAATACAACCAATGCAAAGATTATATTTGCAGACCAGAACGACCGATTCTATATCGGAACTCCAAGGAACTGCGGAGACGTGCCAACAGGTCGCAACTCCGTAGTAGCTGATTTTGAGATACTTTGTCTAACACCGTTCAAATTCAGCACGAGCGAGTACACGGTACAAGCTATTAATGGAGTATTTAATGTTAACTACAACGGCACCGTTCCTAGTTCGCCTCTGTTCTCCGTTGATTTTGCACAAGCAAGGCATGGAGAGAGTGGCTACGTAGTGTTTTCGGATGCGCAGAGCCACGTTATACAGCTAGGTGACCCGAAGGAACTCGATACAACCTCCCATACGGAGAGTGAGACACTCATAGACGATAAGTTTAACGAGGCAACACTTGGAAGTTGGAGCAAGAATGTCGGCAAGTCGCACGAAGGACACCTATATCAAGGTGCGTGGCAGGTCAAGGAGTCGGGCGGTAAGTACATAACACCGCTGAATTACGGTACGAACACGAGCGCAGAGCTTAGCGGTCCATCTGTAACTAAAGAGATACCCGCTGATAGTTCGGGTGTTAAAGGTGCAAAGAACTTCGAAATGTCCTACTACCTCGTGTGGTCACTGAATGATAGCTGTGACCCTCGTTGCCTCGGAACATATGAGTGCATGATACACGACGACAGTGGTAATGTTGTTGCGGGAGTTGAGCTACTTAAATGGTACTCGGGCACTGCAGCGAATGCGAAGATATACGCAGGGGGCAAGTATGTACACTACTTCGAGTTTGATGCGGGGTACTTCTCCGATTGGTTCGGGTTCGGTTACTCAGGACATCCGCCAGTAAGGACTATATCAATTAATAAGATTGGCGATCAGTTCCGATTTAACATAGCGGGTCGCATTTTATCCTACACGGTGCCAGAAGGCAAGGACATGAAGGCAACTAAGGTTACATTTGCCTCTACCAAGTATAGAGGTATGGGCGATACCTACCCGCCTATGCTTAACTATCTATTCTGGATGAAGTTCAGAAAGACCAACGTTGAGAAGTTCGATGACATCCCTAATAAGTTCGCTAGGGGCGATAATCTCGTAGCTGATTGCTCTGACGGTTCTATAAAGGTTAATAACCTTCCTAGACCAGATTTAGGGGCTCTAGGCAACGACTGGGAGACATTGAAGTTAGTACCAGGGCAGAACAGAATAAACTTTGCTTGTTCTGCGTTCACAACGGATAAGCCTACCGCAAAGCTGACCTATAGGGAGGTGTTCCTATGATTATCTACTTTGCCGATAGGAAAATGCAGATACTTGGGCAAGCATCCACTAATCTTAATGACGGTATTTTCATCGTCGACGATAGCAAGACCGAGTATGTATCTAACGGAGTTGTTATATTCGAGGCTACTGTATGCTATGGCGATACCGCTGTAAAGGATATGCGAAAGCTCTGTACAGCGGGTAATTATTTACTTCGCAAGCATAACGCAGAAAACGAGTTTTACACCATTATCGACCGAGAGTTCAACGAGGAGAATAGGGAAGTCACCCTATACTGTGAAGACGCAGGAATGGACCTCTTGAACACCATTGCCGAAAAGTACGAGGCGTCTCAAGCATATACCGCTGTCGGATATATTGAAGAGTGGATACGTGGTACAGGGTTTGAAATCGGAGTAAATGAAATATCGAACCTAAAACGCAAGCTAAAGTGGGACGGGGAGAGCACCGTAGCCGAACGTATCGCATCAATTGCGAATCAGTTCGATAATGCAGAGGTGTCCTATTCGTTCGAAGTCGAGGGAATGGCTGTAAAAAGGCTACTAATTAACCTCTGGAAGAAAAGAGGCAAGGACGCGAAGGTACAGCTCCGTCTTGGTCGTGATGTAAAGAATATACGCGACAAAGAGTCCGTACAGACCCTCGCAACAGCATTGCGAGTTACGGGCGGAACTGCAGAGGGTGGCAGTGAGCCTATAACACTAGAGGGGTATAGCTACGATGATGGTGATATACACACAGACGGCAAACTACTCAAGTCGAGGAGCGCAGTAGCTAAATGGGGAAGTACCTGGAGCAACGGCAAGCATATTGAACGTACATATAGTTTCGAAACTACATCACAATCAGAGTTATGTGCTCATGCGGTGACGGAACTTAAGAAGTTATCTAGTCCGACAAAAACATACGAGGTCGATATAGTAACTATGCCCGACAACCTATCTATAGGCGATATAGTCTATATTGTGAGTGACAAGGGAGAGTTATATATATCAAGTAGACTGCTCGAGCTCAAGACCTCTGTATCGGGCAAAAAGATTGAGGCTAAACTAGGCGACTTCGTAGAGGAGGATAGCGGGATTGATGACCAGGTTAGGTCACTCGCTGACAAGCTAGCGAACATTAACACCTCGCCAGGATCAACAGCGAGTACTTTAAGCCTTGCCGTTGAGAGCTCCAAGGGGGTAGTGTTCACGGACACTCTAGTTGATACGACTCTTACGGCTCATGTATACAAGGATGGGCGAGAGTTAACCGCTAGCGAAGTAGCTAACGTAGGCAAGGTTGTATGGTATAAGAACGGAGTCAAGGCGCATGAGGGTACATCC
>ERZ773250.381-NODE-381-length-27024-cov-9.118988_pt1 | contig 27024 bp, 33 predicted proteins | sample MGYA00511258_ERZ773250 | MGnify/ENA primary metagenome ERZ773250 (study PRJEB29015, sample SAMEA2738164) | human oral metagenome | biome: human oral; feature: human-associated habitat; material: saliva | place: China | collected 2187 ... | reverse complement strand
GGTGAACTTCGTTCTAAAAATGCTGTTCGTTTGATTGAAAAATCAGTTAAAGGTATGCTTCCACACAACACTCTTGGACGCGCACAAGGTATGAAATTGAAAGTCTTCGTTGGCGGTGAGCACACTCATGCTGCACAACAACCAGAAGTACTTGATATCTCAGGACTTATCTAATTCTAAGAGGAAAGGAGCACTAATATAATGGCACAAGCACAATATGCAGGTACAGGACGCCGTAAAAACGCCGTTGCACGCGTACGTTTGGTTCCAGGTACTGGTAAAATCACAGTTAACAAAAAAGATGTAGAAGAATACATCCCACACGCAGACCTTCGTCTCGTTATCAACCAACCTTTCGCAGTTACTTCAACTGAAGGTTCATACGACGTACACGTTAACGTTGTAGGTGGTGGATACGCTGGTCAATCAGGTGCGATCCGTCACGGTATCGCTCGTGCACTTCTTCAAGTAGACCCAGACTTCCGCGATTCATTGAAACGCGCTGGACTTCTTACTCGTGATGCACGTATGGTTGAACGTAAGAAACCAGGTCTTAAGAAAGCTCGTAAAGCTTCACAATTCTCAAAACGTTAATCAATACGATTATATCAACGTTTCAAGACATTCAAGAGATTTCTCTTGGATGTCTTTTTTTAGCCTAAAAACTAAAGTTCACCCCAAAATTCACCCCATATTCACCCCATCATTATTTTAAGCTACGAAATGCGATGTCACCTACAGTCTGATTGACGGTATCTTTAGTGTTAACATAAGTCTTTGTAATTTCTTTGTCACTATGAGTTAGGGCTTCTGAAATTATTTCTAACGAAACCCCTGCTTGTTTTGCGAGTGTCGCACCAGTATGTCTTAGTTTGTGTGGGGAAGCTGGTGCTAGTTCAGGGTGCCTGCGTCTGACTGATTTCATTCTATAATTCAGATAATCTATATGGAGTGGTAAGTTAATATTGTTTGAACGATCATTATAGGTGAAAACAAACTGTTTTTGATTTTGTCGTAGACCAAATAACTTAAGTTCTTCTTGTTGCTTCACTTTCCAATTTGCTAATAATTCCATCAATTCGATTGGAGCCTTAAAGAGAGTTTTTTTGTTGCCTTTTGTTGATTTTATATTACCAAAACGGTCTAAAGCCTGTTCTATGAGTATTTCTCCAGTAGAAAAATTAATGTGTTTCCATTGTAGAGCATAGCTTTCCGATTTTCTATCAGATAAAAAGAATGTCGTATAAAAGAGAGTGTAGTCTTTTAGGTCAATAAGTCCTTTCTCTAAGTCTGTGTCAAAAGCTTGTAGCCATAATCTCAGCTCTTCTTTATCGAGAGAAAGATCCTCCTCTCTTTTGCTCTCTCTAAGGAGAATCTTTTTATTAGCTTTAATTCTACTGATTGTTTTTCGGAGTTTATTTGATGGAATATATTCAAGTTCCTCAGCCCAATCGAAAACAGAATTTACATAGCTCCTAATTACCTTGAAATTAGCATAGCTATTTGCCTTGGGAGTAAGTAGTGATAGTACAAGTTGTTTATTATTAATTAAATGTTCTATTGAGTAACTTCCTAAAATTGGAATAATATGTAATCTGAATAGATTTTCTGTCTGAAATACAGTTGCTTTGGTTGGAGGTTTTAGAGTAGTAGTAGTTTGACCTGCTTTATATGGTTCTAGCCAAATTTCTTGGTAAAAGTCTTTGAATAATATACTTCCTTTATCTTTAGATAAAGTAGGTGTTTTACCTGATCGTGCATTTTCAATATCAATAGCTAACTTTATTTCTGCTTCTTTTGCTTCTCTACGAGTTTTAAACCGTTTCTCGTACCGTCTTCCCATACCAAGTTTTCCTTGGACTTCGTCAGGAATGTAAACCCTAAGCCTATATGAACCATTATTTGTTTTCTTTATAGACATATTTACCTCCTTATGCGCTGATTTCTAATCTTGTCATCCATTGATTGATACTTTCCTTGTTAAAACGAATAGATTTTCCAATTCGGATATAGGGCAGTCCCATTGCAATCCAAATATCAAGTGTATTATTAGAGACTCCTAGATAGTTACAAGTCTGTTTTTTGTTTAGAAAAGGGCTATCAGCCCCAATATCTTCTTTAAAATGATGAATTTCATTCTTTAATAATGTTGCAATCATTTGCTGAATCTCTTGAGTTTGTTCTTGTGGTAATGTTACTTGCATAATATTCTCCTTTAACGCAAAAAAGCCAAGGTATGCGACCTTGACTAGGGAAATTATGAAAAGAAAAGTTTTTTTAGGATTAAGACGATTATAGAATAACGACCCTAAACAATTCTTAAATAATCTCTAAAAGTGACTTGCGAATAATAATTGAAATAAATTATCGTCCAGTAATTTTCTTCTTTCTATTTTTTCTATTTGCCTCATATGATCTTCTATTTCATGATATTGCAAATAAACTAATAATTTTACTTCTTCAATATTATTTGCCTCTCTGTCTAAGAGTACTAAACGTTTGACTGTACGAATAGTTCCATAATAACTCACAGTGACAGACATCCAGTACTCTTCTCCATATGAAGAAGTGAGATGTTCTTCTAAATTTATATTTTTTATTTTCATTTTTAATCCTCCTACTTATTGATTCGTAAAAATAGATAAAAAATGAAATATTTTGTGAAAAAATTTTAGTGTCCAATAACATAAGTAAATTGTTTTGCTGTTTCTGCATCAAAAGTGCGGTAGCTAACGACTCCTAGGCCTTTGACGTTTGATTCAGAGATAAGAATGGAGCCATCTGATTTGACTTGTTCCACAAAGGCAATGTGTCCATAGGTTGGATCTGCTCCAGCTTGTCCTGGGCTAAAAGATAGTGCGGAGTGTTCGGTAGGGGTATGAGTTGTTTGGTAACCAGGGGCATTCATCCATTGACCACCATTTCCCATGTACTCTCCGAAGCTAACACCGACCTCTTTTCCTCGGTTATAGACAAACCAGGTACATTGTCCCCAAGGATAAGACAGGCCTGCATAGCTTGAGGTATTGATTTCTTTGGTGAGGCTGTAGCCTTGTGGGACATCCCCCGTTGTGACACCGCCTCCGTCTCTTGTTTTTCCTGTCGTTTGTTCAGGTGCTTTTGGTGTGCCACCATGCTCATCGATATAAGTATCAAGTTTTTGCATGGTTTCAGCACGCCTTTTTCCTGAGCCAGAAGTATCGGTGAAGTAGACTCCACCATCTGTTGATGTATTGAGAGACCCACTCGCAAATTTTTGAGCTTTGTCATCTTGGACCTTGAAGGTTTCATTTTTATTGCCAATGATGGTCTGATTGGTGAGTCCAACAACTGCCACCTCATCGTTAAAATTATTGGCGTTTTCTGGATTAGAGTCAAATGCCCCAAAACCAAACATGTTGGATCCTGGATTTGTAGCAACTCCAGCTGTTCCAAGTGAGCTTTCATTTAAGGCAATCGCTACAATAGCACGAACATCTAAATTAGACTTAGCCTCCCAGTCTAAGAGCTTTTTACCATTGATGCGCTTCTTGTCGTAGGAGATTCCTAAAGTATCTAAAAAGCCGTCCAATTGCTCTGCTTTAATACCATAGCGATGGACGAGTAAATTATGGGTATAGGGATCTCCATTTGACCAGTGGTCCGTGTAGGTTGCCCCATTTAGTGATTGAGAAGAGCCACCAGTGCTACCCCCTCCGACTGCTCCCATAATGATGATAATGATAAAAACAGGAAAAAAGAGAGGAAGAAGACTAGATAATAGATACCATTTTAGTTTTTTCATCGACTCTCCTTTCACCTTAATGTCTGATATAAGCTGTAAATAGAACAGTCCCAAAGCGCCATTTGGCATCTAAGACGACGGAATGGGCTTTCGTTTGTGCAATGATCTGATCTTTGTCTTTTTCTGAGACTGGAAATAAAAGAAGGAAATCGACGGAGCGTTTCCCTTCTTGGTAGGCCTTAAAAAGTGTCTCTTCAAGCATTCTTGGAAAGGCTGTTCTTGAGCGTATTTTAGTATTCATTCTATTCTCCTCTCAATTGGTTTAGGCGTTGCGTTAAACGATCTCGTCGCTCGATATTGGCTCTTATTTTATCGTCTCGTGTCAGGGTCTTTCGATAAGCACGGGTGAGGGCATTGGAACCTTGAGCTTTATACATGGCTTGAGGATCCTTGTAAGCATCTAATCTACGTTCTAGGGTATTGATACGGTGTTGTTTGAATGGTGACATCCACTCTTCTCTGAGCGTTTGGAATTCGTCCTCTGAACTTGATGTACCTTCTGACATGATTGGTGCCTCACTTGGAGGTGTTGGGCTCTCTTCTTCAATCGGCTTGAAGTTATCAGGTGGTGTCTGTGTTGAAGGAATGATTGGTTCTGGATCTTCTGGCGTTATTGGAGCTTCTGTTGGGCCAGCTGGCATGACAGTTTCCGGTTGGCTTGGTTCCTTATGAGTAAAGAAGGAGCCTGCATTTTGGAAATGGCTCTTGGCATTCATCATCACCCCAGTCCCAAAACCAGCACCAGCCAATGCAAAGTTTCCCAGGTGTTGAGCCGTCGCAAGGCTTCGTGTTGGGACTTGAGAAGCAACCTCTTTGGTCTTTGTGACCCCGTGTTCAACTTTAGTCCCAATATCTGTCGCAACCATTCGAGCTTTGGAGCCAAGAATGAATTGGAGGAGTTGGCCTTTAAATCTCCAAATGAGGAAATAAATGACACCTTTAGAAACCACCGATACTAAGAGTTTGAAGACAAGACCAAATAAAAGAAGGGAGGGTAAGGTTTTTAGAACACCATCAAACCCATTCGTGACAATGTTTTCTATCATTTTTTCAATATAGAAAATAAGGAGTGTCAAGAGAGTTGTCATTGCTGGAAAAATCAAGCCTCCAAACATAACTTTAAGCACTCCAAAGACTAACTCTTGCATCCTTGGAACGAAAGACATGAGAAGGACTACTGGAAAAAGTAGAATCATGGTGAGGACAAGGATTTGAGCCACCACATTTAAGAGCTGGATAAGAATAATGGGGACGGCTAATACAAAGGCTTCTACAATTTTAAAAATCACATAGAACATCCGAGTGAAGATGAAGTCTGGCATAGCTGATACCCAACGGTTCTTTTCACCATCATCGTTGGCGCCATCTCCTAAATCGTCTAAATACTTGGAACGGTCTTTGGCTTTGACAGCCTTAAAGATCCCATTCTTATCACTCGTTCCAAGGACTTTACTGTCGTCAAAGGCTTCTTCTTTCCCGTCTTGGCTGTTCTTGTATTTGCCATTTTCTTGGCCAGTATTGACAAAGACATAGGCTTTATAGGACGTTTCTGCAATATAGCTATCTGACATCGAGTTTCCGATTTTAATAGATTTGTCTTTGGCATAGTCAACCTTAATGCCTGCAATCTTTTTGGTAACGTCTTTAGAGACGTTATTGACAGTATCAAGGAGATAGAGCCCACCAGAGGTTCCAGCGACTGTCCCAAAGTACCCCAGAGCTAATAGGAGTACTAAACAGACATGGAGGAGTGTTCTTGAAAAGGAGCCTTTTGAAAAGAAATACTGATAGAACAGGTAGAAAGCTAAAACCAAAAGCAAGGTGCCTACAAGTGATTTGTTGGTAATGTTGCCAGAATTAGAGCCCGTAAATCCGTGCCAAATACTGCTTGCCCCATGAAAGACATAGGTTTTATAGGTGGCATAGAGATCAATCTTTTCTAAGATGCGAATGAGGAGGGAAAAGAAGCCAACGACGGCATTGAGAATGAAAAAGAAGAGGTTTACGAAGAGTTCATTAATTAGCACCCAGGCTCCATTAAAGGAGCCAAAGTTGGTTGGTTCCATGTAGGACTTTAGGGAGAAGATATCCACTCCCTTTAGCTTGGCAAAAGCTTCTTGCATCGGTTCACCTCCTAACTAGCGTATTTATTTTCGAGACTTGAAGAGACTGTTGCTTTCATTGGTTTTAGAAGCATATCAATATCTTCAAAGAGATTGTGGACGGAAATCATATTGAGATTACCGTAGACATCGTAGTAAAGGCACTGACCAGAAATCATATTATCAATCCATTCGAGGTTACTTTCAGTAACTTCGAGATTGACGTGTCTGAGAATATCTTCACGTTCAGATTTTTCATAGAAGGCAAAGATAGTCCCAAATCCAGTCGTGTCATCGTCATTTTCTGCATCGTGGACAGATTGTGTAATCAGTGCCAAAGTATTATTTTTAGAGCGTCCAATACGCCTCATATTTTTGATAACGGCCTTTCCTTCTGCGGACTTCATCAGAATCCAAGCTTCGTCAAAGAACTCAATGGTATCTTCATTTTCATTACGTTCGCCAAAGTGGGTACAAAAGGCTCCAAGCGCAAACATGAGGGCAATGGAGTTTCGTTCGTGGTCTGAAATCTTTGTGGAGTCATCTTTTGGGAGCTTGAGGTTATTGACTTCTAGGATAGTGACTCGGGACTCATAGTTAAGCCCCGGGGTAGTGCCATCTGAGAAGGCGAGTTCCAAGATGGAGTTTGTCACAATGGACGTTAGATAGCGACCAACGGAGGCAATCTCAGAAGAGGAAGCTTGTCTTAAGGCTTCTAGGACATGTTTAAAGCCGACGTTTTCACCAGCTACTCGACGTTCTACGATAGCGTTAATGGCTTCTGTGATGGCTGTTTTTTGGTCCATCGTCACGTCATCGACAGCTTGTAGGAGAAACTCGAGCATGTTCTTTGCGACCTCTACGGCTTGTTCCTTATCAAGGACCACAATGGGGTCTAGAACTCCGTGGTTTGATGGCAGTGAGCTGTCTAGTGTCACAAAGTTAAACTTATCAATCTGTTTTTTGCGTTCAGGGTAGCGTCGTGCAAATTCAGGGGAGTTGATTACTTCTTGGTAGTGATTTCTGAGTTCTCGTTTGGGGTCAATATAGAGGGTTTTGACATTTTGTAAAGCCACACTTAAAAAGATAATCTGAGCGAGGAAAGATTTCCCTTGTCCTGTCGCACCCGTAATAATGATATGTGGGTTCTTGGTAATCTTTCCAGCGATATCTTCTTTATTACCGACTGTGGCATTGTAGAGGACGATATTTTTAGAGGAATCAATGGCTTTAGCGATAGAGTCCCAACGTCCCGTCCAGTTATCTACTCGGCCGATATACCAACCGATACGGTTTCCTGAGGACGTATTGGTAAAGGGCATGAGTTCTGAAAACCCACGGGATGTGACCATATGTGTCCATGTGCGAGTTTTCTTTTGGAGGTTTTCCCCGTAGAGTAGGGCTTGGAAGAGGTAAGGACCATCTTGAGAGGCTTCACTGATTTCAACTCCCATATCATCAAAGTAGTTAAGGACTACTTGTCGTCTTTGACGAAGCTGATTGACACTAGAAGCTGAAACGATGAGATAGGCTCCATATTCGATGATATCTTCCTTGTTTCCGACTTTTTTCATCAGATCTTTTAGGGAGATAGAGCCCATGATGATTTCGTCTTGTTGGACGGTGTCTGTGTTTTCAGCTTCTTCCATGATGTTTCGATAACGGGTATTGGAACGTCCCATTCTCCCCTTGATTTTGTTGGTATCAATGAATTCTGCCTTAATACGCAGTTCTACGGGAAAGTTCAAGCGTTGGACGAATTCGCCTAGGTGAAAGCCGTTGAATTGCACAGAAAACTTTCCAACAGGAAGAATGGTCACAAAGGAGGAACCATAGGGACTTTCGAGCTTGAGGAAGCCTCCTTTTAGGACTTTAATTAGGGTGTCTGTGATATTAAATTGAGAGCGATTAGCGAGGACCTCCTTCTTATAATGGGGAATGTAGCGTAGATATTGCATCCGCTGGTAGTAGAAGAGTTCTTCATTGGTCAGACGTTTAGCACGTAGGACAGAGAAGGCTTGGAAAATAGTGAATTCGTCACTTCTGTAATCGTCATACCAGGTGGAACTCAATGCGTATTCGTAGCCAAGACCTTTTGCGATTTTCTCCGAGAAGTCATTAAAACTTTCATAGGCCAAGTCTTTCACCGTTGCTCCGTGATTTTGTTTGCGTAAGGTCACCCCCACGACCCAATCAAACTGATAAGGAATTTCCATTTCATCCGTGAGACGGTCAACTGTATAAAGAAGGAGTTCTTCTCCTAGTTCACGGCTATCATCTGCCAATGCTTCTGAAAAGTCCCTCATTTTTTCTTCTAAGAGATAGTCTTTTGGAATGAGTGAAATCTCAAAGGACTTGTTTTTCTGGAGTTTCTTCATCATCTGAGCAACTGTAATCTTGTGTTTGCCCTTTTTCTCTTCGTCTGTAATGGTGATGGGAGTATTGGGGATGCGGTAATAAGCCACCACCGTTCGATCTTTTTTGAGGGCCAGATTTTCATGGGTTTCCCTAATAGGATAGGTTAAGGTAATACTCATAGGACCTCCTTTTCTATAGATTTGTTTTTTCAAAGACAATTTCTTCTACTGGCTCTACTCGGTCTTCATGGTAGATGGCTTTCTGATTAAGCTTGAAATCCCAGAAATAAATCAGGTAGTCTCCGATGAAAACGTGCATCTTCTTACCGTGTGGTTCGTATTCGGTGTAGAATTTAGCCAGTTTATAGGGGAGATACCAATAGAGCAGTAGTGAAATAGAGTGTGTGAATTTTGCGAGAGGAACCAGGATGAATCCTCCAAAGAGCAACATGGCTACAAAAACAAAGGTAAAGACAATGAAAAAGGACAATTGCATTGGCGTCGCAAAGTACCAGAGGCGAGTCCCTTTTTTTGTCTTGATTTCCTGGATCCAATAGGGGGCGTTTAAGCCCTTACTGTAGTCATAGAGTCTTTCGTCAGCCATACTTAAAGTCCTGAATCAATACCAAAGAGTCGTAGGAACCAGCCGACCACTTTTAGGATATCTTGTCCTTTTGCGATTGAGACGATGACGGCGTAGAACCCAACAACTGAGAAGAGTTGAAGCCAAGAACTGTTTCGCCAAGCTTTGATAGCTAACAAAACAGCGATAGCGGTGAGAATCCAAATCCCATCGCCTTGGAGGAAGGTGCGTAGGTTGTCTGTATTCATAGAGTTCTCCTAATCTTTATCGTTTGCGTAGTTGAGAGGAATGGTGTGTTCTAGTTTTGTGACATAGTAGCTCTTGTCTTTTTCTGAGAGGGTGAAGGTGAAGTTTTCAGAGTGAGTCGTTCCTCCCACCTCAAAGGTTGCTTGCACATAGGCGATGAGACCATCCTTATCTTTCTTAAGATAGGTATAGTCAATCGTTTTAAAGGTGGTATTGGCCACAATAGGAACGTTCTTGGCAATGAGGTTGAGGTTGTCTTGGTTAGTGGTATAGTTGGTAAAGAAAACCTTGAGAAACTTTTCAACCTTCTTGTGTTGACTGTCTGAGACGTGGTCATTAGCTGTGAGTTGGAGTTGATCGTCTTCGCTAAAGTGTCCAGCTTGTGAAGAGTCAATGGCTGAGAACCAAGGGAGTCCAGAAACGTAGTATTTCCCTTCTTTTTCATCAAAGGGAATATTAAATCCCGTTACCAGTTCTTTTTCCTCGGTGTCTTTGTCATGTTGGATGATTTCCTTGTATTTGACCTTGTAGGTGGCTACCTTGCCTTCTACCGTGACTAATTGTGAGTAGAGTAGGGTGCTTGGATTACGCACTTGGCCTTGTGCTTTGACATCTGGGACGAAATTATAAAAGCTGTTAAGGTGTTCGACTTGTGCTTGTTGTTTATCCCCTTCTTGTGGTAGGGTGAAGTAGGCGTAGACATAGTCATTGAGGTAATACTGGAGCTTGTAGTCATACTTACGATTGGCGTCCACAGGTTGTGTTTTCTGTTTTTGACTTGCTTCCACTTGAGCTTGTAGTGTTCCCACTTTATTTGAGAGCGTGATGGCACGGATGGCACCCGTAAGACCAACAAAAAGGAGGAAAGCAATTCCTCCGATAACAACTAGATTGACGGTCTTTTTCGTAGTGACTTTTAGCTTTGGTGGGCCCCCCTTTTTCTCCACCTTTTTAAAGTTTGAGAGGTATTCCCTTGCTTTTAGTAAGTATCGTTTAGCTTTTATCATAGGTCCTCCTTCTAGAGACTAGCGAGTTCAATGAGTTTGGAACCTTTGGCATAGAGGCGCTTATTAGCCTTTTCAATCTCACTGTTGATGTAGTAGTAGCCTCGTAACTCATTATGGAGTTGTTCGACTAACTCAGGTTTTAGGTCTTTGGCTTCTTCTTTTTTAAGAAGAGCATTTAGTTCTCCAGCCTTGGTCCAAGCTTGTTTGTGGTCTTTCTTTTTGAGTAATTCTCCGAGTTCGTTGGTAACTTGTCCAACTTTGGTTTCAAAAATCGTTTTAGTAGCCATATCAATTTCCTTTCTAAAAGTTTCGTGATTGTTTTTGATGGTCTGTTGAATATAGGCAATGAGAGAGGGACGCATCCGTTTATTGAGACTCAGAACCTGACCATCTAGGGTGAAGCAGGCATGTTCATAGTCGTAGAAGCCCCTATCATCTGGAAGTTTTTCGGTACATCTTCCAGCACATTCATAGTAGAAGTCCTTCCCTTTCCTAAGGAGGATATACATTTTCCAGAACTCCTGATCAGGAAGAAGGAGGAAGTCTGCTTGATAGATTTTTTTGAGCATGAATTAGCCCTCTAGGAGGTCCTCGTAGCCTAGTGCCTGGTAAATAAAGTCTGTATCAAACCAAAGCCAATCATTAATTTGAGTGTCGGTGGGGGTATCCCCGGAAAAGAGGTCTTCACAGATAGTGGTTAGGGTATCTATCCCACCACGTTCACGGACAGTGTTTAAGGTACTCAGTCCACCAGACCAGGCTTTAAAGTTGTTTAGTGAATTGATTTCGACTTTGTATTCCATAAGGGATTTCCTTTCTAGTGTTCATAGTGTTTGTTGGTTTTGAGGAGTCTTAAGATAGCCTCCCCACGATCAGTAATTTCACCGCTATTTTGAATCATCTTCATGTATTCTGTTTGCATGATTTTGTCTGCTTCAGAAACGAGTGCAAGAGAATTTGCGACTTGATAGGTTAACCAGCGAATGGTCCGTTCGATACTATAGGGCTGTGGACTGGTTGAGAGTTTCAAGGGTTCGACCCCTCCAAAGAGTCTTTGCCATTTTTCATCGGGCTTATAGGCTCCAAAACGGGTGACACCATCATAGACTTGGATTTCCTTGTTCACGATACCTCTTGCGATTTCTCCGAGATCCACACCGTTGATGTATTCCTCCACAACCCCTTGGGCTTTCTGGTCTGAAAAGCGTAGTTCGTAGCGGTTCCAGATACCAAAAATCTCCAAGGATTCTTCCAAGGAGATATTTTCCATACGAGCGATTTCGTATCGCTTTTCATAAAAGTTGAAGTAGAGCTGACTTTGTCGGCTCCCAAAGTAAAGGGAAAGACCGTGATTGGCTTCCATGTCCTCGTTATCGGTGAAGGATCCCCCACCTGTGATATTCCATTTTCGAATGGTATCTAGGACAATTTCTTTGGCATAGAGCTTCTCAATGAGCTTTGGGATTTGGACATGTTCCTCCTCGTGCCCATAGCCTTTATAGAGTTCGTCTAGAGCGATATCGAGGCGTTTTACCCTGACATCCTGGTAGGCATAGAGAATAGTTTGAAGAAAGGTTTGCCAAGAAATCCCCTTGTGTTCTAAGAGGAGTTCCATCTCCCGACAGCCCTGACCAGAGAGTTGAAGACACGTTTGGTAGTTATTGGTCGCAGACTTATCAAAGAAATCGAAAATCCAAATGTTTCCTCGTTGCCACAAGTGGGTATAATTCATGAGCCGTGTTTCTTGGTCGGTAAATTCGCTTAAGTGACAAAAAAGAAAGTTCTCACAGAAAGCCTCTAAATCTCGTAGACTTGGGAAGGCTAATCGTAAATAGTCGATGTGAGCCCTGAGATTGTTTTTGTGACACTCCTGATAGTAACCAAGTTTTTCTTTGAGTTCTCGGAACTTGTCAATGGTGAGTCCTCTTTCTCCTGATTCATAGGAGCGGTAAGTTCTTACGGGTAAGTCAACGGCTTGTGCAAAGGCTTTTTGGCTGAGGCCTGTTTGTTTTCTGAAGTTTTTGATCTGAAAGGGACTCATTTTAGTCATTCATGGGAACACCTCCTTTTGATTAAGTGACACACTTTTTGGACCAAAGTGACACACTTTCTAAATCTTGAAAACCCAACTCCCACAAGGAATGAGGAGGGGTGGACGTGGCACTTTGGCCAAATGTAACCCCCCTATTAGAAACGGGGGTTGAAGTCTCATCATGGCCTAGGAACTTCGGGCTACGGTCTGCGCCTGACCTGTGGTCAGGCTTGCCCTTGCCCTTGTCCTAGCCCATGATGACCAAGTGTCGCTTCAACGGCTTTTGGATAAGACTTGCGTCCTCCCTCCTCAAAGTGGATAAGGATTTCAAGAAGAAGTTCTTCTTGAAAAGAGTCGACTAGAATGGCAGAGTCCGAACGTTCGAAAACAATGCCTTGTTCTTGCAAGAGATAGATAATCTTTCGAAGCGTCGCCATTTTGAGGTCCTCTTCCTCCGCAAACTCCTTGAGCGGTCTTAGGTTAGTATCAGTGTTTAGAGCATCTTCCTCCTCTATTGATTCAATCGTTTCGGGTTGAGGTCGAACTTCTCCAAAAACTTCAAATTCTTCGCCATCATATTCCATAATAGGGATTTTTGCGTAGGCATCATAGAAGGAGAAGCCTTGGTCGAGTGGCACGTAAGGGGAGAAGAATTCGCCAGCCAAGTCCCCGTTATTAGCGATATAGCCTCGTCCCTTAACTTTGATGCCATTGATTTCATCTAGCTTTTTAAACTCTTTGGTTTTGTTAGCATCTCCAAACATCATATCGTAACCTGTTGATTCTAGGTGCCCAACTGAGAGACGCTTCATAAAGTTATCCCGAAGAGCTGTTTTGATAAATTCTCCATCAGGCCGTTGCATGGCAAAGATGATAAAGACGCCAGCTTGACGACCTTCTAGGACGAGCTGAGAGAGGTATTCCATGAGTTCAGACTGGAGGCTATAGTCACGGTCAATCTTGGCCATAAGGGCTGCCCACTCGTCTACGAGAATGAATTTGGGTGTCATACCGTAGTGTGTAAAGTTCTTCCCAGCTTGAAATTTGGGTGAGGTGGACATGAGCTCGTAGCGTTTTTCCATGAAGGCGACGTTCTCTTTAAAACACTGGATGATATCTTCTTTGCTTGTATAGACACGGCCATGAAAGACGGGAATCTTTTTGAGGCCAGCTAGGTCAGAGTTCTTTGGATCACAGATATCTACAAAGCCAATCTTAGCGAGTGCATAGATAATGGTCATGAGAACAACGGTTTTACCGCCACCAGTTCCCCCACCAATGAGCAGGTGAGGTTCTTCAATATAATCCCAAGTGACGTCTGTCATAAGTTGGAGTTTAGAGCCCTTGACCTCGACCTCATTAATAGTGATACGGCTATCAATGCGGTTGATGGCAATGTCATAGGTGATGAAACGTTTATCAAAGGTTTTATTGCGAAAGTCCCCATTAAACATGACTTCGAGAGTCGAGCCAAGATTGAGAAAACGGTCCTGAAATTTATTGCCTTCCAGGATGAAACGGACTTCAATCTTGTATCGAGACTGTTTTAAGTAGACCTGAGGAAGGACAATCTTTTCAATCGTTTTGTTTTCACGCCTGATATTTTTAATCAAATAGAGGTTGTTTTCAATCAGGAAGCGAGACAAAATTCGTAGGCTATTGAGCTTTTGGAAGAAGACGATTTTCTCGTAACACATGCGATTCAGTAGGTAAGCCACCAAACAAGAAGCAACAAGGACACTCCCGATAAAGTAAACTTGTGGTAAGGGATGGTCCTTCAATTCTTCTAGGTTAAGATAGCAATAATGTCCAATAGCTAACAAAGAAGGGAACCACCAGATAAAACAGGTAATTCCCCTAATATGACGATAAAAGGCCCTAACTCTTATCCCACGATAGGTAAAGAGTTTCATAGTGCATCACCTCCTAGTTTTCTTTCTTGTTGTCTAGTTGTTTGTTTTCCTTAAGGGGTGCCCCTCCATTCTTTTTCTTGATTTTAGAAGCAAAGAGCTTGTAAATATCATTACGATTAACGTGCGTATGGGTGATCACAATATCTTCTAGTTCAACTTCTTCTCGGTATTTAATCCCTAGATCTTCAATTTCAGACTGCGCCATATCAGCAATGGTGAAAAAGAGGGTTTCATGTTGGACGGAAGAGTGAATCGCCACAACAATCCCACGGATTTCTCCAGTGTTAACTTGGACAAATGAGCCGTCAGGATTGCGTTGGGTGCGGTCTTCTTCAAAGATGATATCAGGCCCTTCAATGCCACGGAAAGAGAGCTTTCCAAGGACTTCAGGCACGTTTAGACCATCTGTAATGACACGATAGGTCTTGTCCGCAATCTGTAGTTTTTCTCCGTAGTTTAATCCAATTTTAGCCATATGTATTTCTCCTTCACTTTCTTATTTTTTGATGACCAATTTTTCCGCAAAGACATTGAGGGCTGGGGCAACTGAGTTGCCGTTTAGAGCCGTATCTGAGAGAAAGATAGGGTTGACCGCTTCTACTAGAGCATCTTCTGGGAAGACCGTTGTAGAAGCAGGTGTGATAACGTGGAAAGCACCGTGCTTCTCGCTATTAAGAATATGGCGTTGGTATTTACCTTCTTTGCCAAAGATAAAGCGAGGGGCATTTCCTAATTTTTCGTAGTAAGCAGGGCCGATAAAATCTGGTTTCATGACAAGTGTTTCTGGAATCATAGAATTTTCCTTTCTAATTTTGAGCAAAAGAAAAAGAGTTAAGCTAATTGCTTCACTCTTGAGTAGTAGTGGGTAAATAGTTTACGTTTAAACTGTCGACTATAGAACTGAATATCACCGTTAGGATAGCTGTTTCTACGAGCTTCTTGGACTAAATGATTGAGGTCAAGAAGAGCTTGTGTATAGAGTTTAGCTTGTAGTTTAGGCGAGTAGCTAAACATATCATAGGTGAATTCATAGTTATCATAGAGACGTTTACATTGTAATGCGAAAAAAGTTTGTCATAGGTTTCTCCTTTATTGTAAGCGTAAAAAAGCTACTAAGATATAAGGAAGACTTAGTAGCTTGAGGGTAAGTCCATCTCAAAAGATAGACAGCAGTAAAGAAAAGTTATTTGGTTGGAAAGATCCCTCTTTCCACGGTGGCAACGTTTAGCAAGGTGCTTTGCGTCAATTACCATCGCTTGCCCGGCCAATCTCTTTAGGTAGTTCTTGTCATACCCTAGGGATTCTCTTACGCAATCTTGCGTAACCAGTTCACTTTACTATTCGGCAAAAGTGCTAATGGTCCGAAATGCGTGGAAGCCCACAAAATACTTGTTTTTATCTTCACTTCAACCATAAAACGGACTTGACTTTACTTATCAAAACAATTACAATAAAGGTACGAAGTTTATGTGTTGTTCTGATGGTCAGTCCTCTGGTTGTCAGACGCACTTTTTATTTAATTTTCAATGAGCACGTTTGTTTCAGAGGAACGTATATTTTTTTAAAGTTTTATACATCACCCATGATGTATTTATAGTTTACATCAAGTATGATGTAAATGCAAGTGTTTTTTGAAAAAAATTTAAATTTTTTTGAGGCCCCAAAAATGACAATAGGAACACGACTACAAAATTTACGAAAAGAAAGACATTTGACTCAAACAGATGTTGCCAAGGCATTAGGAATTTCACAACAAAGTTATGGACGATGGGAAACAGATAAAGTTCAGCCATCTCCAGCCAAACTAACGCAAATTGCGACTTACTTTGGTGTATCTACTGATTACCTTTTAAATTCGGATACAGATGATATTGATTTATCAGAGGTTGAATTGCTCTTCAGAACAACCTCAAAAGGAATGACAGCAGAAGAACAAAAAGTTTTCAAACAAGAACTTATTGAGTTTATGAAAGAACGTAAGAAATTATTTGAAAAGGATAACTAATGAAAAAAATTGGAAGAAACGATCCTTGTTACTGTAATTCAGGATTAAAATATAAAAAATGTCACTTACGAATTGATACTATAAAAAACAAGATTCAACAAAATGGGGTTATATCATTCACAGAAGAAGAAAGTCGTATTTTAGGAAATATTAATAGAGAATGCATTCAAAAATTTTTCAAAAAACAAAAATGTATTTACCCTAATTGCGATAAAAAGCCAATTTCATCTCATACTTTCTCTAGAAGTTTATTAGAACATTCTTTAGGAGAAGAAATTGAAGGTGAAAATCCAGGAAAATATGTTTATCATTCAGATATCCAACGTATATTTTCATCTTTTCCTAATAAAAATCAAAGAGATTTTTTATATAAAACTCTTATCAAAAATGCAGGAACCCTACCTTTATTTTGTAGCGAACATGATGATAAATTATTTTCCTCTATTGAAAATAGAGGGCAGAAATTAAGTGTTTCTGAATATATTTTTATGTTGTCTTATAGATTTTTTATGTACGATATCTTAAAAGATAATTTTATTGCTTTTACAATAGATAATGAGATAATTGGAGAAAATCATTCGATACATAAAAAATTTGAAAAGAGATTTATTGAACTTTATAATGAATTTCAAAAAAATACTAGTCAGCTTGTTCAATCTGTCTATAATAGACAAAAACATTTATTGATGAAAGAAAGTTTTGAACAGATAATAGTGTCTAATAATCTGAACAAGGAAACTATAAATGAAAAATTTGAAATAAAAATTTATAATTTAAAAAAAGATGTAAGATGGGCAGGGGTTGGTTTTACTGAATTTGTTTCTAATGGAGATGATATATACAATCATTATCCTAGTGGATTTGGTGTGATTCCAAGTTTTAATGGCTACGATGCTTGCTTCTTTATCATTAGTTTGAAAGAGGAGGCGCAATATTTAGAATCAAACTTATATAAGTTATTTGACGGACTATATCTAAAATATGTTAATAATAATGATATTGAATTTTTAGCTAGTTTGATGATGATGGTTTTTGATTCCTCTGAAAATATTATGTTGTCTCCTTCAAAATTTTCGGAACTTAAAGAAGCAGGACAATACGAAAAATTAGAACATATTAATAGTTTATTAACTAGAAATAAATCTTTAAGAAGTACTCAAGTACGGCGAGAGGTTTTTGGGCTATGTCAGGAAGTTGATTTGTTTTAAAAATGGCTAAGATGTTTAAATCCTAGCCATTTTTTCTATTTCATTGCTTCTTTATATGCCTCACTATTTTCCTTGTATACCACAAATTTATTGCTACCAGTCAAGAAGCTACCTGTATCATATTTAAGAGTACCATCTTCGCTGAGGGTATAAGTCACAACATAGTCTCTGCCATTTGATGAGAAAGTGAACGTTTGGTTTTTTGTATCTACATCAGTGATAGCGTGGGTACCTTCTTTGTAGAATTTACCGCTGTCACCGTTAATTTCTAAAATTAATTTAGCATTTCCATCATAAACGTTATAGTATTTACCATCTAAGTTATTTTGTTTAGAGCAAGATGCAAGAAAGATAAGTGAAATACCTAAAATCATTAGACTGATTACTTTTTTCATGTAGTTTACCTCCTAACAGTATTTTACTAAATAAAATTTACAAAAAGATTTCTAAGATACATTGAAATGTCTGTAGTAACGGACATTTTTTTATTTTGTCTATGGTAACGAATCTCAAAAATAAGTTTAAAAACTAATTTTCTCTAGACAAATTCTAATGGATTTTATAAAATATAGTCAGTTTATAAACTGACCAAAAGGAGAGTCTGATGTATCAACCAGAGAAATTAAAAAGAAGGCGTACAGAGCTTGGATTACGACAGGTAGATGTTGCTGAGGCCATAGGAATTTCGAAACAATCCTATTTTGCTTGGGAAAAAGGCATCACACAACCTAATCAAAAGAATCTGTTAAAACTAGAAAAGGTGTTAGAGGTAGAATCTGGTTATTTTACAACTGATGCTATTTCCGTGCTCTATCAAAAATTGACGCATCTCAATCAATTAAAGGCAAAGTCTTTCATGGAGAAACTCTTAGGGCAACAAGAGAAGGTTATCTCTATTGCTGAGCCCCGATTTGAATATCATGTCTATGAGAAAATGTCTGCTGGTCGTGGGGCAACAATCTATGGCGATCGTGATTACGATACAGTCTACTTTGACAAGGAAATCTCTTATGATTTTGCGTCATGGGTTTCAGGAGATTCCATGGAACCTAAATATCCTAATGGTTCAGTTGCCCTTATTCAAGAAAATGGCTTTGATTATGACGGGGCTGTCTATGCAGTACTATGGGGAGGCCAAACCTATATTAAGAAGGTCTATCGTGAAGAAGAGGGGTTGAGACTAGTCTCTATCAATACAAAATATAGCGACTTGATAGCTCCGTATGACGAAGAGCCTCGTATCGTTGGGAAAATCGTTGGCCACTTTCTACCTATCGAGGATTGAATTATGGGAATCTTTGATTATAGTAAAGAGCCTAGAAGTGATATAGCCTTTGTGGATATGAAATCCTTTTATGCTAGTGTGGAATGTGTAGAACGTGGACTGCATCCCTTAAAGACCTCTCTTTGTGTGATGAGTCATGTGGATAATTCTAGTGGCTTGATGCTGGCTTCATCTCCAATGTTTAAACAAGTTTTTGGGAAATCAAACGTTAGTCGCTCATATGATCTACCCTTTGATGTAAAGACACGTAAATTTTCTTATTATAACGCCAATAAACAAGGATTACCAACGAATCCTGAGTATGTTCGGTATATTGAGAGTTGGGCCAAAGCTACTTTTATAGTGCCACCTCGGATGGATTTGTATATAGAAAGAAATATGGAGATTCAACATATCTTTCAGAACTATGCTAGTGTTGAAGATATTTTGCCATATTCGATTGATGAAGGATTTATTGACCTAACTTCATTACTTAACTACTTTATTCCAGAAAAAGCTCTAACTCGTAAAGAAAAGCTTGATATGCTTTCTGCCAAAATACAAAGAGATATTTGGAGAAAAACAGGAATTTATTCTACAGTTGGAATGTCAAATGCTAATCCCTTACTAGCAAAATTGGCACTAGATAATGAGGCTAAGAAAACAGCGACTATGAGAGCTAATTGGTCTTATGAGGATGTAGAAAGTAAAGTCTGGAATATAGAGGAAATGACGGATTTCTGGGGGATTGGAAGTAGGATGAAAAAGCGCCTTAACAACCTAGGCATTTTCTCAATTAAGGGGCTTGCAAATTGTAACCCAGATATGTTGAAGAAGGAACTAGGAGTAGTTGGTATGGATCTATTTTTCCATGCTAATGGAATTGATGAGAGTGATGTCCATAAGCCCTATAAACCAAAAGCTACAGGAATAGGTAATTCTCAAGTATTGCCAAGAGACTACTTCAAGCAATCAGAGATAGAACTGATTATGCGAGAAATGGCTGAACAGGTAGCTATCAGATTGAGAAAGCGTCATAAAAAGACAACAAATGTTTCTATTACTTTAGGATTTTCAAGATTCGAAAATAAGCGTCATATTCAAACTCAGATGAAAGTAGAACCAACAAATAATACAAGATTGTTGACCAACTATGTACTGACACTTTTCAGAAAGAAATATGATGAAGAAGCAGTGAGAAGTGTTGCAGTTTCTTATTCAGGCTTAGTAGATGAGTCATATGGTCTCATTTCGCTATTTGACGATGTTGAAAAAATAGAAAAAGAGGAAAGGCTTCAGTCAGTAATTGATACTATCAGAAATCAATTTGGATTTAGTAAACTTCAAAAAGCGACAGCACTTCAGGAAGCTTCAAGAAGTCTAACTAGAAGTAAATTGATTGGTGGTCATTCTGCTGGAGGATTAGATGGGTTAAAATGATTGATCGCTCATATTTACCGTACCAATCCGCAAGGGAACACAGAGATAGAGGGATGGCTAAATGGATGGGATTTTTTCTTTCCGAGCATACCACCTCACTTGATGAAGATAAAAAGAGGGTGGATTTGAGTAGTCCCTTATCTAAAATCGAAAAACTCACATTGGTGGGTCAACTATATGCTAGTAGATTAACAGGTCGATTTGTTATTAAGCAAGATAAAAAGAAAGAACAGGTAGTTGGCCAAGTAGAGGAGTTATCTTCAAAGGAGATAACGGTAAGAACTACGGCCGGCTATCAGCTCCTTCAAATTGATAATATCCTTAATATTGTTTTAGAAAGTGAATTTGAAGATGAATAGGAAAGAATTATATAAAAATCAGTTACAACTGGATTATTTTTCTGATTCTTATTTAAAGTTTGAGGAAGACTTTTATAGATTCTCAAACTTGAATATTCCATTAACATTTTTAATCGATGATATTCTTAGAGAGATGGCTATGAGCCAAAAAAATTATTTCCGATTAAATAAAGCGAACGCTAAGGATGGAAGAGACCACTACTTTATTTTTAAAATAGTCACCGAGAATGACAATAAGACAGTCAGAAAATATGAGTATTTGGGGAGAAAACTGACAATCGAGTAGGAAAAGACTAGTTTGGAGACAAAGGAGGTTCATGATGGATGAGATGTATCCAAGAATAAACCAACTCGCTAATGAACAGGTTTATACATTCATGAAAGAAAATGAGATTTCACCATTAAGCTATCATTTCAGTGACTTTTTTGATGAGTGTTTGGACAAATATAATATCAAGCTAATGGAGCATCACTTTTCAAACCAGCAAATAGAAGGTTTAACCTTGATAGATGATTATGGAATCTCATTTTCCTATGAACGTGAAAATCCAGAAGTAAAACAAAACTTTACTAAGTGTCACGAACTAGGACATTTCTTATTAGGGCATTCAGGCAGTCTCTTTACAGAGTTAAAGGGCGGAAGTGATTCCAAGCATGAAACTGAAGCTAACATTTTCTCAGCAATTATCCTGATGCCAGCTATAGTGCTACTGTCAAAAATATTTTATAGACATGATTCTTTCCAAAAAGTAATGAGTGACTTGTCTGTATCAGCAGAAGCACTCAAATTTAGACTCTTAGACATTTTTCGATTTTATACGGATGAAAAATATGATGCGATAAGGAGAGCTATTTTGGCTTACCAAAGAGGTGTAGTTAATGGAGTCCTTAAATTTTTCGATGAAATCAAAGAAAAAATTATTGCGAAATATGAGGAAATAAAAATTGATGTCACAGGGATGATACTTAAGAAAGTAGAAGAGACTGGATTTGTCACTAGCTTGGATTTTGAAGAACTACTAGACTGGAAATTCTGTAGAATGTTACGCAATAAAAAGGTTGGGGCATGGATGGAGTATAATAGAGGAGAGGCTATTTCATATTTGTGGATGAAAGAACAAATGACGTTTGAAGAAGCTAGAAAAAAAGCTAGCCAATTATTATGCCTTAAATAGTAATGCCAATCAGCTTATAAAGAATAAATAAAAACATAGGAGGAAACAAATGGGTAAAAAGTATTTAATTGATTTTAATATTAGAGATAAAGCATATATTATTTTAAAAAACGGACAAGTCTATAAAGGAATTATTACGGAATTAAATAGTCAAGCCGATGATAGCTATGAAATTATAATTGCTAAAGAAGAGTCGAATCATTTATATATTGGTAATAATATAAGGGTGTTCGAAGAACAAATAGAGGATATTAAAGTTATTGAGAAGAATGCAATTGAGCGAGGTAAAACAATATGATAAAAAGACGAAAATTACTTCGTCTTTTTATTATTTTTCAATTTTTATGATGAATTCACCAATATGTTTTACAATATCGGTTACCAAGGCATTTCCCATGAAGAACATTCGCATTCGGTCAGTTACTGGAACGATAGAACCATCAGACAGTTTTTTCTTAGCAGTCCAATTATCGGGGAAGTCTTGAAGTCTTTCTGCTTCAATTGGGGTAATCAAACGATAACGTTCATTTATATATAGAAAGTGAGTAGAGCGATTAAGGCTACCTTCAGAAGTTAACATGGTTCGTCCAGGAAGGCTAAGCTCATCGTAAGGGGACATCCCCCCTTCTGAGTATATATAAGAATGGCCGTCAGCAGAAGTACGTTTAATACGCTTAGGACCTCGTAGATATTGAAATTTTTCAAGTTTGTCTGGGTCATCTATAAAGTACTTTTCGTCTACAGCACTTTCATCTTGGATAATATCACCTAAAGTCAACTGGTTTCCTTTATAATCAGGTTCAGTTTCGATGGTATAGTACTTACCATGTCTCATAACACCAGTATTCCATACGGTCCCTGTAAAGTTGTCAGATACATTAACGATGTCCCTATCGAGTTCGTAAAATGCTTGTCGGTTTTTAACTACATGACTCTTAATTGGAAACTGGTTTGCAAATAATCCATCATAGAAAATATAATCATCATATCGATTGTCATCAAATACAATATCACTATTTTCAAATTTATTATCAATTGATTTGGCAAATTCTAGATCGTTTCTATAGACAAAGAAGAATACGCGACGACGACGTTGACTTCTACCATAATCCGCAGCATTGACAACTCTCCATTCCACAGAATATCCTAAATTATTAAATGCTGTTAACATGATGGCGAAATCTCGTCCCCGTTGTTTGGAAGGTGCTTTTAGTAGGCGGTCGACATTTTCTAGAATTAGGTATTTAGGTTTAATAACACGGGTTGCACGGATAATTTCCCAAAATAAGACACCTTTTTTTCCTTCAATTCCTTGCTCGTTTTTCTTAGAGCGTGCAACAGAATAATCCTGGCATGGGAAACCGCCAACAATCATATCGGCATCCATAGTAGCAAACTTTTCATCAGATATTTCTGAGATACTGATATTTATATTTTCGCTATCAGGAAAGTGATAGTTGTAAACTTCGAAAGCATCTTGGGATTTACGAGAAGGTTCCCATTGATTGGCCCATTTTGTTTGAAAAAAGTTTTCACCAGCATTTTCAAGGCCAATTCTAAATCCGCCAACACCAGCAAAAAGTTCAAGGACTTTCATATATTCTCCTTTTAGTTAGAATGTAACAATACTATTATAACGCAAATGATTCAATCGATCAACTGATTTGTTATAATAGAGAGGATATTAACAATTCGGTACGAGGTAAATTATTGTGGCTGATCATATTTTTACGAGAAAAGAAGTGAAAGAACTATTAGATAATGCGGTTGGGAAAACACTTGGCGAAGTTGATGTTAATAACGTTTTTCAAAGAGCGATTGATAACCCCAAAATTACTGGAATTGCAGGAGATGTTATTGAACAGTCAGTATTTGGCTATCCTGCTGATACAAAAGTTGATCCAGATTTAGAAATCGATGGAAAACTTGTAGAATTAAAAACAACCGGATTGAAAAAAAGTGGCCCTCGAGATAAATCAGGGCATGCTTTGCAAGCTAAAGAAGGGCTTACGATTACAGCTGTATCTAAGGATAAAATCATAGATGAGGATTTCAATAATTCGCAATTTTGGAATAAATTACGTGAAGTTCTACTTGTTTACTATTTGTATAATTCAGATAAGACAGTTCCAGCTATAGAATACAGAAATTTCCCTATTCAAGGCTATCAATTCCATAATTTTAGTGAGGAAGACCGTGAAATCTTAGAAAAGGATTGGTTGCTAGTTAAGAAATTTGTTCAAGATGTTAAATCAAAAGGATTAAGTAAAGAAGATGAACAAGAGGCGATGTTAGACATAACAAAGCTGAGAGATAAATTGACTTTCTTTGATTTAGCACCCAAAAAATCACCGCGTTTTAGACTATTAAAACCAGTAGTGACATCAATTGTCCGAGAGCATTTCGGATTGGAATTTAAACCATTATTACCAGAAAATAACTTTACTAACTTAGATCAACTGAAACAAATTCTTCATAGACTGAGTGAAAAGTATCGAGGGAAAACCATCTCTGAAATAGCAGAAGAACTAAAAATTGACTTACCTAGAAGTAAGTCAGGGACAGTGACAAAAAATTCATCTAACTTAATAATAGCTAATATGTTCAGTGATAAAGCTCAAGATTTATCTGAATTAGAGCTCTTTGAAAAGTTTAGTATTTATTATAAGACAGTTGTTCAAACTAAGGAAGCAAAGAGAACTGAGGATACTAAGTTTTTAAAAGTTGAATTTGATGAGTGGTCTGATTCACAAATAGAATTTGAAGATTCTTTTATCTATGAATTTTTTGCTACTCAAAAATTCTTATTTGCAGTGTTTGAAGAGCAAAAGAAAAATGATAAATATGAAAATAATAAATTTTTAGGTTTTAAATTGCATACTTTCTCAGACGAGTTTATTTACAATGAAGTCAAAAGAACATGGATGCGAGTTCGTGAATTAGTAAATGAGGGTAAGCTAGTAATTGAAAAAATCTATAATAAAGACGGTTCTCCTAGGATGAATAAAACAGGAATACAACAAGAAGCACCTAATTTACCTAAATCAAAAAACTTTGATATTTTTCTTAGAGGTACTAGTTCGGACTCTACTCAAAAATCTTTAACGATTAATGGTATGAAAATGTACTATCAAAATTTCTGGATTAAAGGGTCGAAATTGATAGAAATCCTAAACGAAGTTGATTTTTTATAAATGGGAGAGTTAAAGTGCCAGTAAAAAGTAATAGGAAATTGGATTCTCAAAAAGAAAAACAGCTACTACCAATATTATGGGAACTGTTAAAGAAAAATATTGATGATGTTGAGTTTAAACCAACGAATGATATAAGTGAACAATTGGCTGGTTCTGATTTCAAGATGAAATCGCCTACTATTTTCGGGGATTTCGAATACCATGTCATTGATGCAAAAGCTGCAACAGACTATATAGCAGTAGTGGGTAAGGATCGTGGATTACCGACATTTGCAATGGAATTAGCAAGTACACAAAGACAGGAATATAGAGAAGGTTGGGCGATAAATAATAAAGGTTACTACAGTAAAACTGAATATTTTTTATTTCAATGGGTGTTTGCAAAAAACAATTCAAGAGAGATAAGCAAAGAGAATATCTCTCATATTGAAATCATGATAGTGCCAAAGGATAAATTATTAAATTTTATAAAAAATCCTACAGAATTTGTAAATGGTAACTTCCCTAATTTCAGAGAAAAACTGGATAATGATAAGGTTAAAGCCTTATATGATTTTATGAAATATTTTTATACAAAAATAAAAGGAATAGGGCATGAGGATGGCCCTATTCCCTTAAAAAATAATGACTTACTCCATTTGAAAAAGGGCAGACTTTATTTAAATTTATTAAATCCTAAAGGACAATTAACAAAAGAACCAAGGATTGTTTATACTTCAAAAGATATTAAGCAAGAGCAACCAATGAACATTGTAATTTGGAAAAAACCTTATCTAAACGATTTATCTATATATACTTGTATTTTAAAGAATATATAATTTTAGAGTTTTATCATCAAATAGTTTTATTGAAGTACTTTTGAATTTAATAGATAAAAAAGAGCAATAACCTCTTTATTAACCATAAAATTCTATTGTAGATGGTTCAATCCACTCATAATAAAAGTTTTCAACTTGTTCAGCAATGTAGTTTTTAAATTTATTAGCTTCATCAAGTAATTGACTATAAGCACCAAGTTGTTTAACTGCCGACAATGAAACATTTAGCTGATTGGATTTACAGAGATTAAATAGCTCATTTCCAAACAGTTTTACAGTAGCGTTAGGTTCACGATTAAAGACGTTAGCAGTAATCATATTTTCAAATTGGTGAATAGCAACTAACAAGTTATCGTACATTTCTTCATTGATTTCCATAATGGCTTCCTTTCAATGTTATTTTATCAAATAAATTTTCTTTCAATATTATTTTATCAAATAAATTATCTTTTAATATATTTCTATCATGAGGAGATGATTTTTTTCTGGAAAATAGTTATTTTTCGGAAAGTCATATTTAGAAATTGAATGGTATTGGACGAATATTTCTAGGAAGTCTTAGAGGATGATGTGGGGTCCCGTTTTTATTTTTTTTAAGACAATATAAATTAGGTATAAGTTCCTTAATGATATTTTCCCTATTCATATACATACCATTATTTCCCCAGCAGGCAATTACTAAATCAGATTGTGCTACACATTCTAAAATATAATTATCATTTTCATTTCCGATAGGATCATCAACTAAATATATATCCCTTGGGTAAGTACTTCTAAAAGCAAATAAGTTTGCCATAAGTAAGGTTCCATATCCCCAAGCTTTTGCATAATTTATACATCGTGTGATCGTCGGATCATCGATAGTTTCATTGGCAATTGAAGGATTCAAACCAATAAAAAGAATTGTAGGTTTTGTTGAGTCCCAGGTACGAGATAGTTTATAGCGATAAATCTGATCGTCTGAAATAGTAGCTTCTTTTTGCATAGTTGACCTCCACTTTCTTCTATTATATCATTAATAATTTTTGATATAATATAATCAGAAACAGAGAGGAAATTACAAATGGGAAATAAACGTATCACATGTCAACAATGTAAAACTTTAATTGAATATGATTCTACATCTACCCATGAAGGCCTCAGAGATTTTGAGGAAATAGAGTGTCCACGATGTGGCTACGTTGTGACACGGGTTTTTACTAATTTAACTCCATCCGTTCGAGTAGTAGATTAGTAGAATAGAAAGGGAAATATTACCATCTCTATTCATGTTTAGTTATTTATTTTTGATATAGTTTAAAATTAAATCAAAGATTGCAATTTTTGGTAAAGAGTAAAAGCCGTAAATTAGAGAAACTGATTATGACTGAAATTCCCTCATTGAATCAAACTTATTTAATTTTTTTGAAATAAAAAAGCAGTACAAGCCTGCTAAAGTTTGATATAAAGCTATTTATAAATTACTTGAGATCCAACCTTCTCAAACCAGGTCTTAAGAAAGCTCGTAAAGCTAGCCAGTTCTCTAAACGTTAATTCG
>ERZ773250.378-NODE-378-length-27254-cov-2.853561_pt1 | contig 27254 bp, 22 predicted proteins | sample MGYA00511258_ERZ773250 | MGnify/ENA primary metagenome ERZ773250 (study PRJEB29015, sample SAMEA2738164) | human oral metagenome | biome: human oral; feature: human-associated habitat; material: saliva | place: China | collected 2187 ... | reverse complement strand
AATTGTAAATAGGGCGCGGGCTTACAAGAATATGAATGGTAAGGTGGAGGATGGTGCGTTAGAGACATTAGAAGCCTGCCTCAAAGAGGAGTCCGGTATCTCCGATATTGGAAATGCGAAGATATACTATACAAGTTTCAACAAAAATACCAATGACCTGATTGCGCACGGAGTCACGCGAAAGGAAGCAGACACTATCACAGACGCAAAGGCAATTTCAGCTGCGGTTTTTATTTACAAAGGTAGTGAAAGACAGGGAATCAAAGAAGGCGTGAGCATGGTATTTCGCGGGACGCCGAGAGCAGCCTGGAGTGACAATGCGAATATGGAGAGTGACTGTACCGGTCATTTTCAAAAGGACGGATTTACTTACGAGCGGATTTCTCCGCTTGACAGAGCAAGTTTATTGAACATGCAGGATACCTTACGGCAAATCGAAGAAGGAGATGATGAGACTGCCCGGGTGTGCAGGCAGTTCATGCAAGAGAATAAACTGGTCCTCAGCGCTCATTCACAGGGAGGGAAACGTGCGGTTACCGCAAAGGGAGTTTTTCCGGAATTGCAGAATACGCGCTGCTATGTGTTTGATGCGCCGGGAATTCCGCCGGAACATTGGGATGAGCTTGTGCAACACTGGGGCGCGGAAAAAGTAGAAGAGATGCGCAATGATATATATAGTATCTATGCCGATAATGATATTGTACACGGAATCGGATATACAGAACAGCGAGGATATTTTGCGCGAAATCAGATGGCCTTAGATGTGCCGGAAGTAGATAATGACCGGAATGCAAATGTAATGGCATATCACTATGCATTTCGGCTGCTCCATATCGACGGAGACGGGAGCGTGAGGTTACAGGAGAAAGTAGAAAAGGAAGGGAATTGGGCCGAATATGCCAAGGTTGTTTCGGATGAACTGATGAAACTCCCGCCGGACAAGCGGGCTGATCTCATGCACCCCACAATGGCGCTGATACAGGTATTTCACGCAAACTCACTACCGCATAATTATAATTTTATTGAGCACCTCAAACTCGGCGGGAGAACAATGAAATTTCTTCCTGACATTATTCCGCTGTTACATTTTTCTGCCTATCGATTTTATTCTGAAATTTACTCAAAGGAGCACCCATTTGAACGATGGCCGGCAGGAGCCGGGGAAATCGTACTAAAACTGAAAGGGAAGCTTCCCAAAGACATACAGAACGGTTTAAATGAAGCGGGGGATGCCTGGAATAAATCTTTGGATTTTTATCGGGAAGGAATCGGATGCGTTATTGGATTGCCGGGGGTATTGAGTCGATCTATGAGCAAATTCATAGTAGAAAAATTGGAGGCAACGAAGCAACTGGCTGACAATGACGGTATAAGGCCGAACTCATTCTATCGGGACGAAGGCGGATTGCCGATGATACGCCATGATCAGACATTTAATCGCTGTACCATCGGTATGCTTCAGTTTGGAATCGAGGCGTATAGTAAAGCGATTACAGGAGCTTGTGATTGGGTGAAATCCGCATGGATGGATGTCACACAAGCGTATTATTTGGATGATTATAGGGTGTTTTGCAATCTGAATTATCCGTTTAAGCAGGTGTCAGATCCGATTTCGGGGTGCATGAGCAGAGGTGGATATCCCGGACTTTTGAGATTCCAGGCGCCGCCCTCTCTTGCGCTGAGCAAGAATGTTGCCTATGTCTGCCGAAGTGTAGATCAGACAATCGGAAGCTGTGAGGAGAGTTGCTATCCGCTCTTTTGGATTCCGGCCGGGGCACAGTATCCTTGGAAACTGGCTGAACTTTTGCGGAAACAGCATACGGCGGAAATTCAGGCGGGCGTTGATAGCTTAAAGCGTGACAAAGCAGCGCTGGAATCATGCATTTTGGAAACCTGCGGAATTTCCACACTGGAAGAGCTCAAATCAGATATGTCGGGTAAGCGTCCGCTGTTTGCGCTTGCCAAGCGAGTTCTTTACGATGCGCGCGAGACCGAAGAAATTCTGCTGCACTATGCGGCACGCCTGGAGAAGGGATTACAGGCACAGTTTGCGTGTCTTCCCGCGGGGAGCGCAGCAGGAGAGGCAGCAAAGTTGTTTGATACAGAGGGCTTCCTCGCGAAGGAACCGGCAGACAACAGCAGTACTTACCGGGGAGAAGTCGGTATCTCTTATGCGGATGCCGGAGAGTCTATGCAGAACTGTGAAGAGATGGCTTTGCAGTGCAATTACATTCTAAGCGATATCGGCGAACTCCGGCATACGCTTTCCGGGCTTCGCTATGTCTCGGTGTCGCATGACGGGCTTGACGAAATGACGGGGATCATAAACCGCTGGCGGGCACAACAACTGCATCACAGGGAAGCACTCGGAACCTATATGCGCCGCTGTCAGGAAGCAGAGACAGCTTTCTGCGAGTGTTGCAACCGAATTGCGGTAAATTAAGCCGAGCGTTCAGAGATGTAAGTCGCAAGGGAGGACGAGGAATGCAGCAAGAGCACAAAAAGAGTCACCGGTGGAAACGACGTCTCCTGCCGAGCCAAAAGGAACCGGACACAGCCCTGACCGGATACATGCGGGGAAAGTATGCGGTTTACGGAGATACATTGACGCCGAAGGGCGGGGAAAGCCCTATGAGCTTTGTATCGCGAACCAATAGGAGAACCATACACAATGTTTCTTATCAAAAATTTGGAGACGCCAAAATTGACGCTTCGTTCTTGGCGGAAATCCGACAAAGATTTTACCTTATCTCTGTGGGGTGACAGGGAAAACGGAAAGTACATGAGCGATCCTGTCCGCGAGAATATGGACGAAGCGTATCTCAAATGTGTCGATGAGATGGAGGACAATCCGGAGGGATATTATCTGCTTGCCGAACGGAAAGCGGATGCGATGCCTGTCGGAACTTGTTGTATATTCCCCGAAAACGGGAATTATGATATTGGGTATTGCATTGCAAAGGAATACTGGAGAGAAGGTCTCGGAACCGAGATGGTCGATGCCATCCTTCGCTGGGTGAAAGCAAAAGGCGGGAAGTCCGTTACGGGAGAAGTGGCCGATGGTAATCTTCCGTCAATCGCGCTTCTTCGCAAATTTGGATTTGCGGAGGACAGAAAGACGCGCTATAAAAAGTGGGGCGAAGAGACCTATTTTGACGCCCATTATTATAAGTTGAACTTAGACAGCGCTGCCGATTCCGTTACAGTGCCGACTCTGCCGTTATCAGGGACGAAAGCCTCTTTTCCTTGGCGCGGTAACGCGTTTGCGGAATAAACCGGTAGCGCTCAGAGCCCTGTTCGTCTGCCGCTCATGCAACAGGTAAAGGCGTGACGGGGCTAAATGGCACTGTGCCGGACTTAGGGAGATGAAATTTCAGCTTTTGTTGCCGTAATCACGGTTTTTTGCGGGAGATATGCTATAGTGGAACAGTAAGGAAGAACAAACCACTTTGGAGGCATATCCATGGAGAAAATCATAGATTTCAGAAAAACAGTGTACGAGCTCGCAACGGAGTACCCGGAATTCAAAGAGATTATGGCGAGTGTCGGCTTCAAGGAGATTACGGAGCCGGAGATTCTGGCTTCGGCGGGTAAGGTGATGACGGTGCCGAAGGGCTCCCGCATGAAGGGCATCCCGATGGAGAAGATTGTGAAGGCCTTTGAGGCGAAGGGCTTTCAGGTGAGCGGAGCAGACGGCGCGCCGGTGCCGCCGACCAAGCCGACGCCTCCCACGCCGCCGACTGCCCCTGTCAAGCCGCCGGTCCCGCCGACTGCGCAGTACAATTTTCCGAATGCAAAGCCGGAGAGAGCGGAGGCATTGAAGAACTATCTCACGCGTCTCAGTCAGGGTGAGTCGCTCGACACGGTGCGGGAGGATTTCCGGAAAGAGTTCCACTCGGTCGAAGCGTCCGAAATCATGCAGGCGGAGCAGCAGCTCATGAAGGACGGCATGCCGCTCGAGGAAGTGCAGAAGCTCTGCGACATTCACTCGGCGCTGTTCCACGGGGCGACCAAGGAAGAGCGGATTGCGAATGCCGAGCGCGAGGTCGCGGCGTCGATGATTCGCATTGCCGACCACGAGAAGGCGGAACAGCAGGCGCAGTACGGCGACAAGAATGCGCTCGCTGCAAAGTTGATTGCGATTCCGGGACATCCGCTCGAGACCCTGACGCGGGAAAACCAGGCGCTCTCACAGCGCATCGAGAGCTTCCGTGATGCGGCAAAACTCGGCGTCTCCTTAAAGGATGCTGTGCACGCAATCCGCGAGGTCACGGTGCACTATGCAAAGAAGGGCGACTTGCTCTATCCGCTGTTAAAGGTAAAATATGATGTGACGGGCCCGTCCTCCGTGATGTGGACGGTGGACGATGAAATCCGCGATGAGTTGGGGCGCCTTGATAAGGCAGAGGTCGAGGACGATGCCTGGAAGGCGGCGGCAGAGGCTGTCGTGCAGCGCGCGGACGAGATGATTTACAAGGAGACCAACATTCTCTTCCCGATTTGCGCCGTGAATTTCACGGAGGATGAGTGGAAGCAGATTTACCGCGATTCCAAGGACTATGAGAACTGCCTCGGCGTCGTGAGCAAGGTCTATGAAGCGGCAGAGGAAGATAAGTCGGCGGCAAAGGAGAAGGAAGTACAGGTTGCGGTCGATACGACCGAGACAAAGCGCCGCAGCTCGTCCTTTGTCGGTAAAATCGTGATGCCGGGCGGCCACCTGAAGTTGGATCAGCTCGAGTGGCTGTTGAATACGATTCCGATGGAAATCACCTTTGTCGATGCCGACAACATCAACCGCTATTTCAACGAGAACGAGGGGCAGAAGGCGTTTAAGCGCCCGAAGATGGCGTTGGACCGCGAGGTGTTCTCCTGCCATCCGCCGAAGGTAGAGCCGCTGGTGCGTCAGATTATCGGAGAGTTCCGCGCGGGACGGCAGAGCAGTGTCTCGATTTGGGCCGAGAAGGGCGGAAAGACCATGCTGGTCAATTACCGCGCCGTGAGGGATGCGGAGGGCAATTATCTCGGCACCGCCGAGTTTGTGCAAGATATGGAATTTGCAAAGAGACATTTTCAGCAGGGAGGAGAGACGCGGAATGATTAAGGTGTACGGGATGCCGAGCTGCCCGGATTGCGCGGAAGTCGCGGAAAAGATCAAGGCGAGCGGCAGAGAGAGCGAGTTTGAAATCATCAATATCGGCGAGCATGTGGCCTATCTGAAGGCATTTTTACAGCTGCGCGACCGCGAGGAGGCATTCCGGCCGGTCAGAGAGGGCGGCTATGTCGGCATTCCCTGCTTTGTCCGGGAAAACGGAGCGGTGACGCTGGATCCGGCGGAATTCGGTCTCTGAGGGGGCTTGACATCTGTCGCAGACTCTGGCAAAATAGGAGCAGTTATTGATTTTGCAGATGAAACCAAGCCCTAAGGAGGTAGTGCGATGGAATATCGTTTCACAAAAGATAGTTTTGAGAAGGAAGTTCTGGAGTCCAAGGAGCCGGTGCTCATTGACTTCTACGCGGATTGGTGCGGCCCCTGCAAGATGATGGCGCCGGTGGTTGAGAAGCTCGCGGAGAAGTACGAGGGCAAGGTCAAGGTCGGCAAGGTCAACTCGGACGATGAGCCGGAGCTTGCACAGATGTTTCAGGTCATGAGTATCCCGAACTTTGTCATCATCAAGGACGGCAAGGTTGTGGATCGCGTGATCGGTCCAGTGCCGCAGCAGGCACTGGAGGAGAAGCTGGACGCACAGCTTTGAGACGAAAGCGGACAGACGGCGCCGCACTGTGGGATATCACCACAGTGCGGCGCTTTTTCCGTTCCGGAAGAGACGAAACTTGAATTGTGCTCAAATTCCTGATAAGTTTGAGGTATTTTCTGTGCAAAATTCGGCATCTGTTAAAATGGGGTGGTAAGTTTATGTTGTCCTTGCTATAATGAGGACACTAAAAATCACAAAGGGGGTAACTTAGCATGAACATACGCGATATTATCCTCCCGAGAGAGAAGACAAAAAACCTCAGATGGTTTGATGTCATCATCATCACCCTGATTCTCTTCGGGAAGTTTATTGTCATCTCCACGCAGATGTACCTCGCGACCCTGAAACCGGCCGTTGAGGCGGCTGCGACAGCGGTCACGGAAGCTGCAACGGAGGTCGCGGAGACAACAACAGATGTGGCAACCGAGGGAGCCGCCTACTCCAGTAACCTGAGGTATCAGGCGACCATGCTGGCGATTGTCTTCATCTACCTCTTTATCCGGAACTTTGACTTCAAGCAGGTCAAGTTCAAGCTGAACTGGAAGATTATCCCGCAGTACCTGGTGCTCTTCATCATCATGGGTCTCAGCGCGGACATTCTGTATCTGATTTTCGACAACGGCTACAACTACTTCTCGGCGGAGAGCCTGAGCCATATCAACCTGCTCTCGGTATTCCCGAAGTTTGCGGCGCTCTCCAAGGTCGCGATTATTTACGCGCTGCTGAACGCGTTCTATGAGGAGTTCTACTTCCTCGGCCTGCTCGGCACCGTGCAGGAGAAGTACAAGTGGGGGACCCTGGTGTTCTCGACGATTATCCGCGCTTCGTTCCACACCTACCAGGGTATGGCTTCGGCGCTCATCATCGGTATCTTCTTCGGTCTGCTCTACTATGTTTCCTACCACAAGTTCATCAAGAACCTGCTCCCGATTGTGCTGGTTCACTCGATGGCGGATATGTTCGGATCGGGTCTCATCTACCTGATTTCCCAGTGGTAATCACTTTCGGCAAAGAAAAGCGCTCTGCATCGCTGCAGAGCGCTTTTTGTATGCGTTGTTTGTGGGGGACACTCAGTCGGAGAGTAAATCCGCCGGATTTCTGCCCTGGATACCGGGCTTCGTCATGGTATAGGGATCGAGGATGGTCTTTAACTGCTCCTCGGAGAGCAGCTTCTTCTGCAGAATCAGCTCGCGGACGGACTGATTGGTGCGGAGCGCTTCCTTTGCGATGTTCGCTGCCGTCTCGTAGCCGACATAGGGGCAGATGGCGGTGATGATGCCGATGGAGCTCTCGACCATCTCGCGGCAGTGCTCTTCGTTTGCCGTGATGCCGACAATGCAGTTGTCGACAAGGGTCTGGACGGCATTGCTGAGGGTCTGAATCGACTCGAAGAGGTTATAGAAAATGATGGGCTCAAACGCGTTCAGCTCGAGCTGACCTGCCTCGGCCGCCATGGTAATCGTCACATCGTTTCCGATGATGTTGAATGCGACCTGGTTCACAACCTCGGGGATAACCGGGTTAATCTTGCCCGGCATAATCGAGGAGCCGTTCTGCTTTGCAGGCAGGTTAATTTCGCAGAAGCCGGTGCGCGGTCCGGAGGACATGAGGCGAAGGTCGTTACACATCTTCGAGAGGTTCACAGCGCAGCTCTTCACGATACCCGAGACCATCGCATAGCTGTCGAGGTTCTGGGTCGCGTCGATGGTGTCGTAGCTCTGCACGAGTTCCTCGCCGGTAATCGTCGACATGTTCTTGACGACGCGGTGGAAGTAGGTCGTATCTGCGTTTAAGCCGGTGCCGATTGCGGTGCCGCCCATGTTGAGGGAGCGGATTTCTTCTTTTGCGTTGTCAAAGCGGCGAATGTCGCGGCCGATGGCGCTCGCATAGGCGTGGAACTCCTGGCCGAGACGAATCGGCACGGCGTCCTGGAGCTGCGTGCGGCCCATTTTGATGACAGCGTCGAACTCATCGGACTTCTCGAGCAGGGCCTTTTCGAGGCGCTTCAGCTGAATCTGCGCGCGGCGGAGCAGCGTGAGAGCCGCCATTTTGCCGCAGGACGGGAATACATCGTTGGTCGACTGTCCGAAGTTTACATGGTCATTCGGGTTCACAATGCTGTAGTCGCCCTTGGTGCCGCCGAGAATCTCGATGGCGCGGTTTGCGATGACTTCATTGGCATTCATGTTGAGAGAGGTGCCGGCGCCGCCCTGAATCGGGTCGACAATGAACTGGTCGTGCAGCTTGCCGTCGATGATTTCGTCGCAGGCTTTGACGATTGCGCTTGCGCGCTCCTTCGAGAGCTCGCCGACTTCAAAGTTCGTGATGGCAGCGGCCTTCTTGATCTGGGCAACGCTGACAATGAGCTCCGGATGCATCTTGAGCCCGGTGATGTTGAAATTCTCATGTGCGCGGAGCGTCTGCACGCCGTAATAGGCGTCAATCGGGACTTCTTTTTCACCGATCGAATCGTGCTCCAGGCGATACCCTTCTCTTACTTCCGTCATGGTAAAACCTCCCTAAATAGGTTTTTGAAGTGCTTGTCTCCAGTCTAACAGAGCGCTATACTATTCACAAATATCAATAAAGTGATATAAGATATTCGAAAAAAGAAATGTAACCGTCGGCAGAGAATAAGTATAAAAAGGAGAAAAATGTCAGGCGAAGATATGTTTCAGGGCATGCACTATGTCTATGAAGTATACCGGGAGATGAGTTTCTCACGCGCGGCAAAAAAACTCTTTATTTCCCAGCCCTCGCTCAGCAATGCGGTCCGGAAGACCGAACAGCGGCTCGGCGCGCCGCTCTTTGACCGGAGCACAAATCCGATCGGCCTCACCGATCTCGGGCGGGAATATATCCGCGCGGTCGAACTGATTCTCGACGTGGAGAACGGCTTTGCGACCTATGTGCACGACCGGAACGCCCTGCAAAACGGGGCGGTCTCGATCGGCGGGACCAATGTCTTTACCTCGTATGCGCTGCCGCCGCTGGTATCCCAGTTCACCGAGCAGTTTCCGCAGATTCACATTGAGCTCGTAGAGGCTGTGACCTCGGAACTGAAGGAAAGGCTCTCGGACGGTTCACTGGATTTGCTGATTGACAACACCGAGCTGAATGCCGCGGCCTATGAGAAAAAGTTCTTCCGCGAAGAGCATCTCCTTCTCACGGTGCCGAAGGCGCTTGCGGTCAATGAGAGAGTGCGGAACTACGCGCTGACCGCAGAGGATATCAAGCGCAACGCGCACTTAAATTCCCGCATTCCCCCGGTGCCGCTGCAGGAATTCCGGGAGGAGCGCTTTCTTTTGCTCCGCGAGGGCAATGACACGAGAGAGCGGGCGGACCGGCTCTGCCATGAGGCCGGATTTTCACCGAAGCTGCGGCTTGAGCCGGAGCAGCAGGTGACAGCGTATAACTTCTCCTGCTACGGCATGGGCATTTCGTTTAACGGCGATGTTTTGATTAAACACGTCCCTGATGACACCAACCTTTGCTTCTACAAGCTGAACGCGCGGGAGGCCGTGCGCGAAGTCAATTTCTATTTCCGCCGGAATCGCTACATGTCGCGGGCGGTGCGAGAGTTTCTCAAACTTGTGTAAGCATAAGTCTATAAGAGGTATAGCTTTTGGATGATAACAAGTGATTTCGAATTGGAACTGGCGGGAGAAGCGGGGTTTATGCTATTCTGAAGCAATTCAAGAAATCTATTCCGGTAGGAGGTGAATGATTGAATCCGAACACACAACTTCTGATTCTGCGCGGCATTCAGCTGTTTTCGCTGCTGCTGATCGGAATCTTTATCTATGTGATGGTGAAAGAGCCGCGCACGCTCTGGAGCGGGGTTAGCTTTCTGTTCGCGCTTGCGGGGCTCGGCATCCTATTCCTGCTGCTGATATTCCGCTATTCGGACTGGCTGCAGGCGCATACGCCGATCCGTTTTTTGCTTTGGCTGCTCATGATTCTTTTCATGCTGGCGGTCGTGCTGTTTCCGTTGCTTCTGGTGCTCACCTTTTTCATTCAGGGCATACAGGTGCTGCGGCGCGAAGGACTGCGCCCGCAGAACTTGCTGTCACTGCTCTTTGCAATCTTACTCTTTGCCTATCTGGTTTTCTGGCCGCAGCTCGGTGACTGGCAGAGTAACTTTGCGGGCAGAATGGTCTATGCGATTGTGGGGCTCTGGATTGTGTACGGACTGCTGCTCTTTGCAATCTATGCCATATCCGCCCTGCTGAATCTGATTCACCGGCGAGACAATCAGAACTTCGATTATATTGTCGTGCTGGGCGCGGGCATCCGGGGAGAGCGCGTCACGCCGCTCCTCGCGGCGCGCTTGGATCGCGGCATTGCCCTCTTAAAAAAGAATAAGAAGGCGTTACTCATTCTTTCGGGCGGACAGGGACCGGGGGAAGATATCACGGAGGGCGAGGCCATGGCGCGCTATGCGCTGTCAAGGAGAGTTCCGCCGGAAAAAATACTGGTCGAAAAACAATCGAGAAATACGAGACAAAATCTGGAATATTCCAGAGAACTGATGGAGCGAACTCATCCGCGTGTTGCCGTGGTGACGACGAGTTATCATGTGTTCCGGGCCTTGCTGATCGCGCGACGGATGCATCTTCCTTGTAAGGGGTTCGGGGCAAAAACCAAGTGGTACTATACGCTGAATGCCCTGATTCGCGAGTATGTGGGTTATGTTAGTTTAAGCTATCGTTTGCATATCTTTGTCTTGGTGATTTTGTCCGGCCTGTTACTTCTTGCGAATATTTTGCCGCGATATTTGCACTAAGCGCTGTTAGAGATTTCAAAATAAGTTTATTTTGCACTTTCCGGAAAAGGCGCTAAACTATAGATAATGAATTTCAACCTAGGAGGTAAGAATGATGTTTGGTACAAAGCAGCTGTTTAAGCTTGGTCTGTTTGTCGGTGGTACGGTGTTCGGTACGGCAGGTATCACAATTCTGAAGTCGAGAGATGCAAAGTGCGCTTACACGCACGCAACCGCAGCGGTGCTCCGCGGCAAGGACTGCGTGATGAAGACTGTCTCCACGCTCCGTGAGAACTGCGATGACATCTATGAGGATGCAAAGGATCTGAACGAGCGCCGCTATGCAGCGGATGCGGAGAGAGCTTACCAGGAGGCAAAGGCTCTGGTTGAGGAGCACGAGGCAGCGACGGAAGCATGAGATATACGATACGCCACGAATCCAGACGCGTAATGCGTATCCACCTCGCGGGGACGCGTATGTCCCTCGGCGAGGCGGATATTCTGGAGTACTACCTGCGTGACCTGCCGTTTGTGGAAGATGTCAAGGTCTTCGAGCGGACGGGCGACGCAATTGTGAAGTACAATCGGGAGGCGGACCACAGAGAGCGGCTTTTAGACGCTCTCTGTGGTTTTTCATACCAGGATGAATACGCGCTCTCGTTAGTGCCCGAAGACAGCGGACGCGCACTGACGCGCTACTACCAGGACAAGCTGTTCTGGAAGGTTGTGGGACGTGCGGCGACCATGTTGCTCCTGCCGGCGCCGGTGCGCGCGGTCTGGACAACGGTCAAGAGTCTCCGCTATGTGGTGCACGGCCTCGGCTGCCTGCTGACGCGCGGCCTCGAAGTGCCGGTGCTGGATGCGACCGCAATCACGGCATCCATTCTCCGCAGTGACTTTGACACGGCTTCTTCGGTCATGTTCCTCTTAGAGCTCGGTGAGATCCTCGAGGAGTGGACGCACAAGAAGTCGGTCGGCGATCTGGCGCGCGCCATGAGCCTCCAGGTCGAGAAGGTCTGGATGAAGACCGAGGGCGCCGATGTCCTGATCGATGTGAAGGATGTACAGGTCGGCGACCGCATTGTGGTTCGCACCTCGAACGTGATTCCGCTCGACGGCACGGTGCTCGAGGGCGAGATGACCGTGAACCAGGCTTCGATGACAGGCGAATCCGTGCCGGTCGAGAAGCACGCGGGTGCCTATGTCTATGCCGGCACCGTCGTCGAAGAAGGCGAGTGCGTGATTCAGGTCGCAAAGGCAAAGGGCAGCGGTCACTACGACAAGATTGTCAAGATGATCGAGGAGTCCGAGAAGTTAAAGTCCAACACCGAGGCGAGAGCCTATCACCTTGCGGACAGCCTGGTGCCGTACTCACTCGGCGGCGCGGCGCTGACCTTCCTGCTCACGAGAAATGTGGCAAAGGGTCTGGCGTTCCTGATGGTTGACTTCTCCTGCGCGCTGAAGCTCTCGATGCCGCTCTCAGTGCTCTCCGCCATCCGCGAGGCGGGTGACCGGAAGATCTCCGTGAAGGGCGGAAAGTTCATGGAGGCGATTGCAGAGGCCGATACGATTGTCTTTGATAAGACCGGCACGCTGACCCGTGCGACGCCGACCGTCATGCACATTGAGACCTTCGGCGATATGGAGGAATCCGAGGCGCTGAAGATTGCAGCCTGCTTAGAGGAGCATTATCCGCACTCGATTGCCAATGCGGTCGTCGCAGAGGCGAAGAAGCGCGGTATCCGCCACAAGGAGATGCACTCCAAGGTGCAGTACGTGGTCGCACACGGCATTGCCTCCGAGATTGACGGAAAGAAAGCCTTCATCGGCTCCTATCACTTTGTCTTTGAGGATGAGAAGTGCAAGCTCTTAAAGCGCGACGAGAAGAAGCTCGAAGCGCTGCCGGACGAGTACTCGAAACTCTATCTCGCAATCGACGGCAAGCTCTGCGCAGTCATCTGCATCTTTGACCCGATTCGCGAGGAGGCGCCGGAGATTATCGACGGCCTGCGGAAACTCGGCATTTCGAAGATCTGCATGATGACCGGCGATGCGGAGAAGACAGCGGCGGCCGTGGCCGCACAGCTGCACCTCGACGAATTCCACGCGGAAGTTCTGCCGGGCACCAAGGCAGAGTTCGTGCGGAAGGAACACGCGGCGGGCCGCAAAGTCATCATGATCGGCGACGGCGTGAACGATACCCCGGCGCTCTCCGAGGCGGATGTCGGCATTGCGATTTCGGACGGCGCGGCGATTGCGCGCGAGGTCGCGGATGTCACAATCGCGGCCGATAATCTGCGCGAGCTGGTCTTCCTCCGGAAGCTCAGCATGGCGTTGATGCGCCGCATTCACTCGAACTACAACTTTATCATCGGCTTCAACGCGCTGCTCATAGCGCTCGGTGTCGGCGGTATTCTGCCGCCTGCGACCGGCGCACTCCTGCACAACGGCTCCACCATCGTGACAGGCTTAAAGAGCATGACCAACCTGCTCGACGAGGAAGAGAGCGCGTAAGGCGAAGTGTTAAAAACAGAAAAGCAATGAAACAAGTCCGTCGGACAACAGGAGAGTGTTGTCCGGCGGACTTTTTCGTTGCGGCTGTACTATGGCTATTCCATTGTGGCTGGATGAAACGCAGACATCGTCTGCTCGATGAGAAAGGAGAGCCTCCGGCAATCGGAAGATTGCTGGAGATTCCTTTGCATGGTAGACGAAAGTAGAATGATGGGTATCCGAAAGTAGAATATTCAGACTTATTCATTGACTTTCGCTTAAAAATATATTAATAACTGAATAAAGAGATAGCATAACGACACTATATACAATATATTTACAGTTTTGTGCTGTTTTTGGGGGAGAGGTATCACAATGAGAAAACTAGTGCGTATTCTGTCAGTGATTCTGACGGCTTGCAGCTTATTCGCTACGGCGACGACCGATGCGCATGCAGAAGTGTATTACATGTATGAGCGGATTACCCCGGAGACCTTTGACTATGAGCGCTATGCCAATGACAATCCGGATCTTCTGGCCGCGTATGGCTATGACAAGGGCAAGCTCTATCAGCATTATCAGAACGCCGGAAAGGCAGAGGGCAGATTGGCACATACGCTGCCCTATAAGCCAGAGCGCATTGTAGTCTTCGATTATCAGGGAGATGAGTCCTATTATTTTGATGCAAAGCGCTATGCAGATGACAATCCGGACTTAAAGGCAGCCTTTGGATATAACAAGGCAGCACTTTGGAATCACTATAAGACGCGCGGCGTTCAGGAAGGACGCACTGTCCATGGGACCTCTTATAATGTGGACGCAAAGCTCAAAGTGTTTGACACGGCGGCGAGCATTACCAACGACAGCATGAGCGAGCGGGATAAAATCAAAGCGGTACACGACTGGATTGTGAATCACACCAGATATGACAAAGAGAATTTTGACAACGACACGATACCGGAAGACTCGTATAGCATTGCGGGTGTCATGCTGAACGGGAAAGCTGTGTGTTCTGGATACGCAGTGACCTTCGACTATTTTATGTATGTGCTTGGAATTGAGCATGAGCACATCAGCGGAAAAGCAACAAATTCCTCCGGCGGGACGGGAAATCACAGTTGGAACCGGGTGCTGCTCGATAACCGGTGGTACTATGTGGACTGCACTTGGGATGATCCCGTCAGAAGTGATGGGAAAGATGTGTTGCGATATACCTATTTTCTGATTTCCGATGAGCAGATATCCAAGGATCATGTGGCAGAGAAAATTTATAAGACATATTAACAATTGTAGTAGTGGGAAATAGAACATTGAAAAAAGAGTTGTTGTCGATTCCTTATGATGAGATGATAGCTCTTTTTTACAACTGGAGTAAGGAGGAGAATATGAAAAAAACATCAAGAAGTATCGCGATTGCCTTTATGCTCAGTGTTATAGCCAGCTCTTTGGTGGCATGCTCTCCAGCCAAGGGAAAAGCCGGGTCATCCAGTCAAGGGACAACGGCAACACAGGTAAAAGTTGCGGAAAACTTTGCCAAGTCGGCGCAGAGTACAGATAGTACAACATTGGCAACGAATGAATTAAAAGAGAACGGACATTGTGTTTATCGCAATGAGAATGGGAATATAACAGAGGGAACAAGGGTAAATGGAGAGTGGGAAGGGCAGTTTAAAAAAAGCTTTCCAGATGGAAGTTACTTTGAAGGAACATACATAAATGGAGAGGTGGATGGACAAGTTCGTTATGTAGATACTGATGGAACAATAACAACTGGTTATTGGAAAGATGAAAACTGGAATGGGCGGTGCAAAGAAGAAGGAACGAATAAAGACAAGAAGAAATATGTAATACTCGGGCAAAAGTAAATGGAAAATGGGAAGGAATATGTACAACTGTTTATGAAGAAGGCGGCTATTTTCAGAGAGTTTATAAAAATGGGATAGAAAGCGGAGCTGCGACTTATGTAGACAGCGATGGTGTGATTTTCACAGGTACTCGAGAAAATGGTACTTGGACTGGTGAGTTTAAAGAAGAGGGAGTGAACGATAATAATCATCATTATGTAAAAGAGGGAGGAACGATGGTCAATGGGAAGTTGGAAGGTTTGGTAAGAACTACTTTTGACAACGGAGAATATTGGGAAAACAACTACAAGGAAGGAAATATCATTGGAGAATCAACATATAGATTTGAAGATGGTAAAATTACAGTTGGTACCTGGGAAAACGGGAAGTGGAATGGGGCATTCACATCAACATTTCCGGACGGCTCTCATTATACAGGAGTTTATAAGGATGGGAAGATTATCGGTAATGTAATTTACACGGACGAAGCGGGGAATACCTCTACCTGTGATCCGCACTCAATCAAAAAATAAAACTTGGCTTGTTTCTTATGTATCTGCTTGCATTGCAAAAGCAAGGTTAACATGAGATTCGACAGCATAGTTTTAGAAACACATAAGCACATTAAGGAGGCAGGAGGCTATTTAAGATTGGCTACTCCTGTGTTGAATATGGAGATTAGAAAAAAGCGTTCAAACAGAAAAGCGGGAGTACTTGAGGTTATTTGTATAATTATTTCAGTTTTAGGAGCAGGAGGAGGGATTCTCTTTCTACTAAATCTAGAAAATTTCTATAAAACTGGTCAGGCAAATGAAACTCTAGTCAAAGCAATAACAATCATACCCATTGTACTAGTCTTTTTGGCGTGGTTAATGATTCAATTTCTAACAGGGTCATTCCATCGGTTGGTTGGAACATGGCTTATGACAGAGCTGGCTATTTCAATAGAAATTATACTTTTGATTCTTGGGGTTATCGAGGGATCGGTGGCAATTATTCTTTGGTTGGTATTAATATGTGCAGCCTTGTTGGGGACTGCGTTGATTACTGACCAAACGGAGGGGTACTATATTAATATCTATACTAATCATATAGTCAACTGGGAGATTAATGTGCTTCAGACATTTATTCTGATTGCTACATTTGCATTGGGGACATATGTTGATCTAAGAATATGGAAACATGGGTTGGAGGCGATAGATACACAACTCCGTTTCTTTCTTGTAGTTCCAGCGTTGGCAGATTTTATCATTGCCGTGGCATATTCGGTGGAAGAAGTGCTTTAAGTATTGAAGAGTAGTGGACTAGGAAAACAATGACTTATTTTGCTGCTTTATAGCAGAGCTAAATAAGGATTAGGTTGCTTTGTGGTTTGCATACAAAGGTGAGTTTACGTGCGTTCCATAACCAATGCCCGGCTCTGCTTAAGGTGATTAACATAGACTTACAGAAAGGAGGTGAAAAACTATGACATGGACTTGCAAACACTGCGGATGGCCGAATTTCATGGAGGATGAATATTGCCATCATTGCGGATACCACAGACCTGCAGACGCATACCGGAAGATAATTGCGATTTGCGCGAGCCGAATAAGCAAGAACTGAGACTCACCTGAAGATGACTGATTGATTATCAGTCGAAACAAGGGTATGTCTTGTGAAGATATGCCCTTGTAGTGAGAAATCAAGAGTTATGTTTTGTAAGATATAAGGAATATGGTATAAAGAAAGCTGCGAAGTATTGTTGCAAGCTGTTTTTATCAGCACATTATGGCCATTCAGTGTTGCTGTATCTACGGTGAATAATGTAAGGGCAGTGATAAGTAGTGAGTTAAATGGTGACAGACAAAGAGAGGTGAGAGGAATAAAATTACAACTAAGCTGATATTGATTGAAAGAAATATGAAGTATAAGAACATGCAAAATTGGAGAGCAACAGGACTTGAAAGGGGAATAGAATGATCGGAAAACAATCAAGGATCAGTAAGCATTTTTTGGGAATGATACTTATGCTTCTCATGCTGGCATGCATGCAGATTACTGTTTTGGGTGGAACGTGGAAGTTTGACGGACCAAGAATTTGGGAATGGTGGTATGTCAATGATGATGGAAGCTATCCGCGCGATACATGGTCAAAAATTGACGGGAAATGGTATCACTTTGATTTCGAAGGTTATTTAGATATCGGATATCAAGAATTTGACGGAAAAAACTATTTGCTTGATGAAAGGCCGGGAAGCACTTTGGGACAAATGCGCGAAAATGAAATCCATAGAACTTACCGCGTGGGTAGTGATGGAGAAGTGCATAACTACGAGATTATGTTCCGACACCCGGAGGCAGACAACGAAAGCTATTACTTCAAGGAAACAGGAGCATCTTTGGTTGATGTAGCAAAAGGACTGGGACTTTGTGGTTCGAATCCGGCCAGAGGGTATGAAGGATTATTTGAACTGGCAAACCTTGAGTATAGGGCTGGGTTCGACAAGAGAGCCGAAGATATCGAGCTTATGAACCAGATATTCAGTAATCCGCCTACACATTATGAAATATTAACATTTAATGTGAAGGAAGGAGAGGATTTCTATGACTATTTAAATTTTGCAAAAATATATGTTTCCGACTGCGGAAGGAATATGGACTATTATTATACAAATGTGACAGGTGGATATATAGGACAGAATCGCTTGAAGGTCATCGTCTACTGGCCGAATTGGAAATGATGTTTGCCCACATCTATAAGAAGAGGGAAGGTGAGCGATTATTTGCTTGAAATGATTGTCGGGCTAACCGGATTAGCGCAATTGACGCAGCGAATGATTGAAAACGGAGGTAGAAGATGAAAAAACGCACTTTAGCGGTCTTGATTCTGGCCATGCTGAGTTTGGCTGCTTGCCAGAGCGGAAAAGAGGCGAAGAAGGAAGAGACTCATACGCAGGAGAGTAGTGCGAGTGAGTCCATGATTACTTCGAAGGCAGAAAATGATAGTGCAAGTGGGGAGAATACCTATGGATGGGGAGATAATGGTGGAGGTCGTAGAACCTATACCGTTGCAGAAATAAGTGCCGGAGTACTTGGCAATCAGATTGTGTTTAACTCCATTGAGGATGATGACTCAACTCTTACAGGGGAAGAGCTGGCTCAGGGGATTCCAACTCCTTTGACAGATGAACGTAGGTTTATCGATATCCGTGATGCGGCTACCGGCGATCGAGGAAAGGAAAATGTTTGGCATATAGGCAGAGTAGAAATCGAAGAGGGTAAAACGTACATTGTTCGTATGTATGTTCATAATAATAATCCGCGTGGTTTGGAGGCTATCGCAAAAGATGTAACCGCGCAGTTTGCTTTGCTGGATATGCCGAACAATGAGGAGAAGATTGTGGGATATATTTCCTCATCCAATGCGGTCCCTTCAGTGGTGCGCCATAGCATTTTGCTCAAAAGTGTGGATGGAAGACCGTTTACGCTTAAGTATGTTGAAGGGTCGGCACTGCTAGAGAACAATGTGTACAAGGATGGAATTAAACTATCGGATGAACTGGTGGGAGATGGTATAAAGATTGGCTATGAAACGATGGATGGAAATCTTCCCGGTTGTTATCAATACTCCTGCTATTTAACAATTGAAGTTGAGCCGGTATTTCAGTAAAAGAATGAAGTCATAGTGAAGTTTATGCCGGAGGAACTTGTGTCACCGCTGTCAAAGTAAAGATTGCAGCGGTGATACATTATGCGCAAGGCAAATAGGCTGGACTTTAAAAGTAATGCTTTGTGGCGTGTGATAACAGTTCAAGGGTGTTAAAAGAAATGGTTATTAGAGCAAACAGAAAAGAAAGATGGTGAAAGAATGGGAAAATCAAGGGGAAAAAGAGAAACCAGAAACGATTACCCACTCGGAAAGAACACTGATTTAGATAGTCAGATTGAGCATAGTGATGATGTTGAAAGCAGAGAGAATTCATCAGCTTCGGGAGATGAATCGCCAGCGCTTTCTCAGAGTATTGTTGCGGGAGTAAAGAATGGAGTAAAGAATTTTTTTGCGGGAGCAAAGAAGCTACTTGAAAATAAAGTAGAAACAGATTCCGATTCTATGGGAAGTGTTAACTCAGAAGAAATACGCCAAATTCATCAAAGAGTTGATGCTGAAGTTAATAGTTGTGTGATGCAAAGCCAGAGTGGGAAAGAAAGTACACTGGAAGATGGACCCAATAGAGTTATAAATAGTGGAGAAAAGAACCCAAATTTGAATGCAAGAAGTGATGAAGAGGGGACAGGCTTCGCAGGAGTCTCGAACAACACAAATGAAAAGAACTCTGATAGTGTGACAACGAATTATTCCAATGAATTGAGAGGAATAGAAGAACATAGAGAACAATCTGAGACAAATGCGGATAACGAATCTCAAAATAGCCCAAGTGATGTGGATAAATCTACACAGCAAGACAAGCATGGTGATGCTAACCCGAAAGGACAGGTCATTGCACAAATAAACACGAGTGCAAATCCGGAGTGTAAATTGCAGAGGGAGGAGGTATTAGGAACTACATTTGAAAAACTAGAAAACGCGACAGAACAGACGGAGTATGAGCAATTAAAGGAAATAGATGGGAGATATGTTTTTGGAGAAGAAAACGGAACTTTCCGGCAGATTCCATATCCGGCCATTGAAGATTCCAAAAAATTCCACAAACCTGATTTGATTGCGGATATTTCGCAGATAGATAATCTTTTGGTAATGGGGGCCTCATTGCGTGGCGAATCTCATTATGCGGATGAGAAAGTACGTCAAGATAGCTTTTCGATAGAAAATTTTAGCATTGCGGGTAAACGCTACATCATGGCTGCCATAGCTGATGGAGTAGGAAATGCTGTATACTCAGATCAATTGGCGGACTTGCTTGTAAATAACATTGGCATTGGGATTAAAGAACAGTTGAATAAAGCGAAAGAGCTTAATGGAATTGACTGGGAATATGTCGCTAGCTATATTTGGCATGTTAGTGTGGAGTTTTGCAAGAGACAAAGTAACGGATCGGAAGATCTAAATGATTATTACGGTAAGTGGGCATCTACGCTTGAATTGGTAGTTGTTGACGCATCAAATGATGAGAACAATGAGTTTGTTCAAGTGACAATATCCGGAGATGGAGGAACATATTTAATTTCAAATAAGGAATGGTATGCAATTAAACATGGAAAGAGAGTGGCACAAGGGCAATATATTTCGAACGATGTTGTTTGCCTTCCGGATCGCCCATCTAAGCCTGTCATCAAAAGACATGGTTTTCTGAAGTCTGAAGAAATGTTATTCATGGTCACAGATGGATTGGGAGATGGGATTGAGGAGTCAGCTTCTTTTAGGGAATGGTTTGGGATTAAGTTGATTGAATCCAAGAATTTGGCATCTTTTTTGGCGGTGATGTGCACAGCGATAAGTCAGTTGGATGATGATAAGACAGGGATACTGGTTAAGCACTACAAAGTAGGAGACAACTCTGAAGACAGGTCATGGGGAAACTAAAGTGGCATACAAAAATTTCGAATTGCTAATACGATTGGAATATAAGGGGTTGAACAATTCCAAGAGCGAAAAGGAAAGAAAGGTGCATACAAATCTGTACAAGCTCGGAATTGTGATGCAGGAATTAGAATCAGAACTTTACGACGGGTATCCATATATATATGCAAATATGCGTGTTCTGATCGAGGAAATGATGAACTTCTTCATCGAATATGAATTAGAAATGGTTGCTGAAGAGGGGGTAGGAAGGGGATATAGAACTTCAGAGCAGGTACAAGAATTGATAGATGACATCAAGGCTAACCGAGTTAAATCTTGGAGGGGAAAGAGAATTAAGGTAGAAAGAGCAGCGTGGAACCTTCGAAGGAAAATAGATTTAGTGACAGCATGCTTTGGACAAAAAGGCGTCGACATCAAGAGTTGGAAATTACATGATTGGAGGAAGTTGTTAAACGACACAAATCACAACTTTTTTTTGCCGATGGATAATGTGAGAAAGGGGGTTGAATCAAGATTTCGATTGCTAAAAGAATTTCACAAGATATATCGTGAGATTGTTAGGCTTTATTATGGTTTAGACACAAACGAATATATTCAGCCCAGCCAAGATGAGTTGGATGTAGTGGTTGACAAGTTCAATACGAGACTTCATTCATATAGATGAAGGAATCGAATCTGACAAAGGGTAAGTATAAAGGAGGTAACTATGAGACGAAAGATTTTTTCGCTGTATGTAGTTATGGACATGTCTGAATCCATGTCATGGAAGGATAGTACGGGAGAAGCGAAGATAAGAACAGCTATGGAAATTGTACCCGGAATTATTGAAATTGCGGAAAAAAATACATCTGTTGCTGCAGCTTTGCGTGTTTCAGTCATCGGCTTCAACCAGACCGCATCTGAGATTTTTGAGCCCTCATTGCCGCTCGTGGATCGAGATGCATTGGAATTGAGAGAGTGGTGGAGGAACAGTAAAGAGAGCATATATAGGAATTGTTCAGGGCAGACGTATTTTTCGGTTATGTTTGAACAACTGAATAGGGTAATCCGGAGAGATCAGAGGCAATTCGATCCTAACAAGTATGAATTGTATCGACCTGTCGTGTATCTTCTGACAGACGGAAAGCCAGAAGGCCAGTGCGAAACGAGTGCAGCAATCGAAAGCGCACTGTCTGCATTGAGAACTGAAAAAGACAATGTTAAGGCTCCGGCAATTCTGGCTATTGGGATAGGGGATGATGTCAATCGGAATAATATTGTGCAGTATGCAGCGGGAAGATTGATTCGACGCTGGCGTCATGATGCTGAAAAGGGGAAGGATATTGCGGAATATTCCAATGGAAACTATGTCCGAGGCAATGAGGCGATGGCGTTTGTATTTAAGGGAGATAAAACGGCTTATCAGCTGAAATCAATTAACAGAGCTGTGTTACAGTCTGTTGTAAACAGCATTCAGGAGAGAAGTGAGAATTATTCGAATTCAAAGCTATCAGTAATTGGAGCCGGAGAGCCCGATTTCAGTAGAGGCTTTGCGATGATACTTGACTCCAATGAAAGGCTTTGAATGGTGCGAGAAAGAGAATCAACTTAACTTGGATCGATTTCGACTTGGTACAACCCGTGCTCATGTGGCATGGGTTGTATTGTATCAATGAGATTATATAAAAATTACAAACAATCTCTAAAAGGAGTAAATTTGTGATAGACATATTGAAATCGAAGATTACTCTCTACATCAACTCCTCATCCGAAGAAAAGAAGAGCGGACAGACGTCCTTGGTTTATTTGTATGAGAATAATGCGGAGAAATATGCTTATAAAGAGTACGCACAAAATGGTGAAGAATATGATTCAATGGAAATGTACATTGATGATATTCTGAGACACTTTACAGAAGATGAAAAAAAGAACATGCGTGCATGGGCGGCCATTCCGCTTGCAAAAGTGAAGACAGACAGTTCCGGACGTTTTATTGGATTCATTATGGATAGAATTCCTGACGGATGTTATCGTAGTAACGGAGAAGAAAGGAATTTGGATAATCTGTTCAAAGACGTAGATAAATACAGCGATAATGTCCTTAAGGAGTTTACCCAAAGGCTCCAGATGATAATTAGATTTCTCCATCGACATAATGTATTGCTTGGAGATGTTCTTAGCGGAAGAAATATTTGCGTGAGAGAAGAAAGTGGAGATCTTTTTCCCTATTTAATTGATATAGATTCTCTGCTTTTGCCTGGGGTTAAGCATCCGCTGGGAACTTATGATAGTCCTAATTACATTACGCCAGCATTCATAAAAAAGGGAGATAAGAGTTCTGACATATATAAATTTTGCCTGATTGTGCTTCGAATATTCTCTTCTCCCAAAAAGTATTACGATCGAGTAGATCTGAAATTTGATGAAGAAGATGATATTGTGAATAAGAGCTTTGAACGCATAGGGAGTGTGTTTGGGGAGGAGTATCAGGACAATATAAAGAAAGGACTTTCGGAGCACTCCGTATCCGGGCTAACAATTGATTTTTCTGCTAATTTCAGTAGTGCCAAAGACAACAGTAGGACAGCTGTAGTGACTACCCCTAAAATCACAGCCAATTATTCGAACACTCATTCTCATACTGATTCAGCCGGTGAGAATAATCAAAGAAAAGATGCCGATATTTTAAAAGACTGTGTTCGAGTCATTAGAAGTAGATTAATATTGAATATTTTAGCTTCGATTGCATTGATGCTATTAATAGTAAAAAGCGATTCTTTGATCATTTGGAAGTCGCCTATATATTTGCCTGCCATAGTGGCGGTGGTAGCTGTAGCTGAGGCCTTTTTGCTTGTTTTGCCTAAACTAGTGTCAAATGAAGATATTGAGAGGGTAGATGAAATGACTGGCCGCAGCGGTAAAATTTTTGATACTAACAGATGGCTAGTTGAATATATTTTACTCATACTACTAATTGTTTGTAGAATAGTGTTTTTGAACCGAATCCTTAATCATCATATAACCTTGATTATTGATATAGTTGTTGCTGGAATATTTAATCTGGAGGTGGTGCTGTTCTTGATATGGCATACTCCCAAAAGGATAAAGAAAATAGGATCGATTCCACTTAAAAATGGTGATCAAATTATACTCTGGATTTTATCTGTAATGAATTATTTGGCTATAGTGGGGCTGGCTGTATTAATGATTGCAGGAGGTGCATCTTTGATAAAGGGAATATAGTTGCCTAAAACAGAATTCCTTCTCCTACAACCCGCTTCCGTAAACAGGATTTTCTCATCACTTTTGGCGGATTCCGGATGGAGAGAGCCTCCGGTGACGGCACATCACAGGTACCGGCAATCGATTTTCTGATATCTCTGTGAGAGTTCGGCTGATTGCTACAAAAAAAGAGGGCGGCGACACATCTGTCGCTACCCTCTTTCTCTGTCCTCTCAAAAACGAACTACCGTACTATACAGAAATTATGAAGTGATGTCAATCAAAAATAAGTTTATTTTTCTGATACATGTAAGAATTGTCTGGTTTTACGGTGAAAATTTGTGGAAGCATACCTGATACATATCGAAAATGGGAGATTAGACCAAAAAAGATATGTAAAATTTGACAAATGTGGGAATTGCATTCTGTGGAAAATTGAAGCAGAATGGATGTATACCGAAGAGAAGGAGGTACAACAGGTTGAGTAAAAAGAAGCCATCGAAACCAGCACTTGTGAATCGGCAGGTCTTCAAAGACCAGCTGAAACAGACGCCGGTTGCGGAGCGGCAGCGTATTCTGAAGCAATTCTTTGAGAGCGCGGGCTGTACGCTGCCGGGCTACTCGTTGAAACGGGCGCATTTGATGCCGCTGCCGATTATCTATCAGCAGATCGACCGATCGCCCGAGTTTGAGGCTGTGTTACAGGAGCTGTATTACAAGGAGGTGAAGGCGGATGTCTCCGGTGCGATATTGACGGATCCAAAGGAAACAGACAGCACAGGGCAGACAAAAGAAACGGAAACAAGAAAGCGGGAGGAAGACGTGGACGAAACGACTTTACAGGGAAAGATAGAGGTGCTCCAACAGCAACTGGCAGCGTTACAGCAGGAGTTCCAGGCTTATAAAAAGCAGAGCAAAGAGGCCAAGCAGGAGTTTCGCATACAGCTCGACAATGAGCAGGGAGAAAAGCGAAATCTCGAAAAGCAGGTACGGCGTCTTGAGGCAGAAAAAGAGGAGCTTAGGTCCGACTTCGAAAAGGAGCTCGCAGTGCGGGAAGAAAAGGTCCGCGAGGCGATGAACAAAGTAAAGGCTGCGGAAGATGAAAAACAGGAGCTGCAAAAGCGACTGGAATTACTGAAAAAGTATGAGGAAAAGCAGCTCCGGGAAAAGAGCAAGCTCCCGAAAATTTTAATCTTCTCACGCGTGGATATCAGTGAGGAGGCAGAGGATTTAAACTGTGATCTTCGCTCGGATTTGACGGGGTTAGAGAAACTGCCCTGGAAAGAATACGAAGAAATCTGGAATGTAAGCGGGACCATGAGTTACGCGGACAAGCTGAAACTCAAGCCCTACACAAGCCTTAAGGTACTTAGCATCGGTAACTTGAAAAATGCAATCGAGGAGATGAAACGGAAATGAACAAGAATTATCGGGAATACATCGGACGTCTGGCGCGGTATGATCAGTCGGGGCGCAGCTCTATCTTCATTAACCGCATGAATATCATTCAGTATAATGTAAAGACGCTGCTCCTGCCGGATGCCGCGACTTCGTTTGTCACGGGTTTCGGAAATCTGCTGCCGGATTTTTCGGATGACATCTACGCGGGAGATGATGCGCGCATCGACAATTTCGAGGCGTTCATGGAGAATCAGCTCTTTATCTTTAAGGTTCAGACCAAAAATGTCAACGGCATGGAAGTGCGCAGCATGACGGACGTGCATCTGGTGCCGGTGCCGAAGTCCTTCGACCAGAATACGGAATTCTATGCGGTGCCGGTCTTCTGCAGCAAGAACGATGAAGAAGTGCGCGACTGGGAGTACAACAAAAGCTGGAACCTGTACCGGAATTACGATACCCGCGCGGAGTTTCTCGCGGATATCAAGGTCGGCGAGCAGCTCGGCAGTCTCTACGGCTATGACATTGAGAGCTCGGCCCCCGCGTTTGTGCTCTGGCGGGATGCGGACGGAAAGCTCTTTGCCGCCGGCAGCATTGAGAGCGCAGAGACGGATCCGGTCGGTGCCTGCGTGCTGCAGGGAAAATATCTGTTCACGATTGATATGAGCGAGTACATCGAGAACTTTGTCTACGATGACAGCTATAATCCCTGCGTGAGCTATGTGCCGGCCGACATCTACCGCAAGATTGACAACCAGTTAAAGAGCGCCGTGCTGCAGGCCGAGAAGGACGAAGAAGAGGCGCGGCAGAAGGTTGCCGCGGAGCGCGCGGCGGCAGAGGCGGCACTGCGGGCAGCGGAAGCGGCCGGCAGGAAAGAAGAGAGCGCGGTGCCGGAGGAAGAGGATACCGCAAGTCAGCCCGCTGCGGGGCAGGAGCTGAAGGAACAGCTCGACGAAACGGAGCTCGAGAAGATCGCGACGACGGAAAAGAACGAGGCGCTGATTTTCGACATGATGGAGTACTACGCGCAGAAGAGCCGCTGCTACTATAAGCGGAGCGACTTTGTGAACTTCCACACGGCGGTGAAATGCAGCGATCTTGTGATTCTCTCGGGCCTCAGCGGCACCGGAAAATCCTCTCTCGTCAATGTCTACGCAAAGGCGCTCGGCCTCAATGCGAGCGCAGACCTCGAGGACAGCCAGATGCTCATGGTGCCGGTGCGCCCGTCCTGGAGCGATGACGCGGATCTTCTCGGCTATGTGGATCTCGCGCATATGGTTTACCACGCGGCGGACTCGGGCTTTGTGGACTTTCTGGTGCGCGCACAGCGGGAGGAGAATAAGAATAAGCTCTTCCTGGTTTGCTTCGAGGAGATGAATCTCGCGCGGGTCGAGCACTACTTCAGCCAGTTCCTCTCGATTCTGGAGCGTCCGGCGGGGCAGCGGGAGTTACAGCTCTATGACAAGCAGTACATGGGCAAGCTCTACAACGCGGCGGACTATCCGTTCCAGATTGAAATCGGCAACAATGTGAAATTCATCGGTACCGTCAATATCGATGAGACGACGCATCACTTCTCGGACAAGGTGCTGGACCGCGCGAATGTGATTGAGCTCGAGGTCCTGAATTATGCGACCGAGTGGCAGGATAAGACCTTTGCGGCGGTCGGTAAGACACAGATCTGGAGCACCCAGGACTATGAGAAGCTGATTGTGAAGGAGCAGATTCCGGATGCACGGGAGGTGCGAAGCCTGCTCTGGGAGGTACACTGCGCACTGCAGAGCCTGAGCCCGAAGTACGGCGCGGGGCCGCGTGTCGTAAAGAATGTCTTAAAGTACCTGAGTAACCTGCCGAAGGAAGAGGCGCTGGATTTTGACCGCGCGCTCGATCTGCAGCTGGTTCAGCGTGTGCTGACCAAGCTCCGCGGTGTGGAGAGTGTGGTGGGACCGGCGCTGCAGGAGAACGGCGAGAGCAGTCTTATTGCGGTACTGGACAAGTATGGGACACTCTCGCAGTTTGCGAAGAGTCGGGCACTGCTCGCGCAGAAGAAGAAGGAAGTCGAGAGCTATGGTTACTGCAACTAAACTTCCCTTTTCGCTGTCGGTGATCCGCACGTTCGCGTACGAGCCGGGCGGACAGGCTGTGACAGCAGAGAAAGAGGCCACGAAATTTGTCCTCCTGCCGGGGGCAAACAGCCTGACGGGTGCTGCGACGGTCTTTATCCGGGAGAACGAGGGCGTGGAGCTCTTATTCGAGTCGGCGGATGCGGGGGC
>ERZ773250.376-NODE-376-length-27411-cov-11.235890_pt1 | contig 27411 bp, 26 predicted proteins | sample MGYA00511258_ERZ773250 | MGnify/ENA primary metagenome ERZ773250 (study PRJEB29015, sample SAMEA2738164) | human oral metagenome | biome: human oral; feature: human-associated habitat; material: saliva | place: China | collected 2187 ... | reverse complement strand
CGATATGAAGAACGACATCCACGGATCATGGTGCCGCACTACTCCACTGTGGGGCCGAGGTCTTTCATTGATTAACTCTGGTGTAGAAGACCGTCTACATGATGCTCGTGCTCGTAATGAGGTTGAAGCAATCATGTGGCATGCTTATAGCAAGAACAGTCAGGCTTATAAGGCAGCTGTTAAATTCTATAACTTGCCAAAGAAAGATAGAGACGCTGTAGTTAAGTTCATACGTTCTATCTAACAAAGGATTATTTACAAAAACAAAGACAAGAAGAAGATGCAGTCTACAAAGGCTCATCTTCTTCTTTATCATCTAAGAAATGCGAACAAAGAAGACACTTGAGATTGTTTATATACTCCTTATCATAGTGATGGCTACGGGGACAATCATAGGGAAATACACGACCCTTGATTATGTTTCAGACAATATCTTCGGGTCATGGTGGTTCTGTTTACTATGGGCTATGGGTACTGCTGCGGGCATAGTCTACTTCATTCAAAGAAAAGTTCGCCGTCCTATCATTATTCTTTTACATCTTTCTTTTGTCATCATCCTCCTTGGTGCATTGCTAACCCACCTTACTTCTCATAAAGGGATGGTTCATTTGCGACAAGGAAAGGTTGTCAACACCTATACCACAAAGGATGGGAATGAAGCCGAGCTACCTTTCAGTATTCTGTTGAATAAGTTCAACGTCACCTATCATGCAGGCAACATGGCAGCTATGGATTATGCTTCAATCATCACAATCATCGAGAATGGGAAGAAAGAACAATATCAAGTCTCTATGAATAACATCTATTCAGGATATGGGACACGCCTCTATCAGAGCAGTTACGACGAAGATTTGAAGGGTAGCTATCTGTCTGTCAATTCCGACCCATACGGTATCCCAGTAACTTATCTTGGCTATGCCCTACTCTTTTTTGGCCTTATCGCAATGCTTATTGAGCCTAAGGGCAACTTCCGTCGACTGCTTAGAAAGAAAGCGGTAGTGATAGTCATGCTTATGATGGGATATTCTGTAGCAAATGCGCAGCCCTCATTACCACGACAGACGGCCGATGAGTTTGGTAAGATACTCATTGTATATAACGGACGAATATGTCCTATGGAAACCTACGCCATAGACTTTACAAAGAAACTCTATGGCAAAAAGAATTACAAAGACTTTACTCCTACTCAAGTCCTGACAGGCTTTATGTTCTGGGGAAAAGAGTGGATGAGAGAGCCTATCCTAAGACTAAAAGGCTCCGAACTACGCGACAAACTGAACTTAGAAGAGTATGTCTCACCAATGAGTCTATTTGGCCAACAAGGCTATATCCTCGGTCCCTACCTCCAAGAAGCACGTAGTCAAGAGAATGATAACGTAGCAAGACAGCTATTGGATACCGACGACAAGATGATGCTACTCATGGAGCTTATGCAAGGAAACACGTTGCGTGTATTCCCTTATATGTCTAAGCAGGGTACTGTCGATTGGTTCTCACCACATGACAAATACCCTAAGAGCATGGATAAGGCACAACAGCAATATATGCGTTCTATCCTTCCTTTAGCAGGACAATTGGCCAGACAGGGTAAAACGGATATGTTGAACGATCTCATACAGAAGCTGAGAAAATATCAATACACCTACGGAGGCAATACTATCCCTTCTAACATGGCTATCAGAGCAGAACGGATTTATAACCAATACCCGTTTGCAACCATTCTTTTTATCGTTAACTTAACAGCTGGACTACTGTCTATTCTGTTCATAACAAGGAAGAAACGCTACAGATGTTTCACTGGATTGATGGCACTCTCATGGTGTGTTCTCACCTTTACATTGGCTCTTCGGTGGATTATCAATGGTACTATCCCGCTTGCCAACGGCTATGAAACAATGCTCTTGTTATCATGGTTAATCATGATTGTGTCTATTCTGACAACAAGAAAGTTACAACTTATGACGACATTCGGACTTATCATGAGTGGATTTATGCTTCTTGTAAGCCACCTCGGAGAGATGGACCCAAGTATTACACCACGTATGCCTGTATTGAATAGTCCGTTGTTGAGTATTCATGTGAGTATTATCATGATTTCATACGCACTGCTTTCACTCACGTTTATCAGTGCAATAGCCTATTTCTTCACCCGCAACAGCAAGAGAGAAAGCGTCATATCAGTCAACAAACAACTGACCGATTTATCGCAAATATTCCTTTATCCTGCTATCACAACATTAGGGTTAGGTATCTTTATAGGTGCTATCTGGGCAAATATCAGTTGGGGAACTTATTGGGGATGGGACCCTAAGGAGACTTGGGCACTGATTACTTTCTTAATTTATGCGATACCACTTCACACCAACTCATTGCCTGCATTAAGGAAACCAGAGAAATATCATTTCTTTATGTTACTGTCTTTTCTTAGCATCCTAATGACCTACTTCGGTGTTAACTACATTCTTGGAGGTATGCATTCGTATGCTTAAATGATTTAATAAAGTCATAATAGGCAGATTGAAAAGCATCTGACAAATACGTATAACAAAGAGACAAGTTTTATAATTATATCCTTTATAAGGAGTGTACTATCTTTAGTATGCTCCTTTTTTCGTGCTTTATACATGAGTAATAACATCTTTTATCTGCTTCAAGCAGCCTATTAAAAATAGAAACAGCATTGTTTTTCGCATTCACACAGCCTATCGAGCGATGTAGCTATTGCCCCTTATTTTCATAGCGTCTACTCTCTATTGTTTTTGTGGAGCCATTCCAACGATCACTCTCCTCCTATTCTGATAAGCGAGAAAATGAAGACAATCTACCTACGACTCCTTCCTACATGTAGGAGTCAGTGTTTATCTGTGAGAAAGGAATACACCCCATTACATTAACCAACCTACTCATCCATGCAATATCAGTAATCACTCTTCATACAAGAAGAACTAACAAAGGCGTAAAAAATCATTACATAAAATTGAGTTAAACGCCCTCTAAACAAGTATAAATTATCTCTTAAAGTAGAAACTATAACCATCAATAAATCAATAGATTACATACTGCATTAAAGAAGATGCCTTTCTTATCTCAAGAAGGGCGTCTTCTACATCCAAGAAGAGCATGTTCTTAAACATAGAAAGGCGTTTTCTTTAAGCATGAAGGACGTATATTAGATTCGAGAAGGGCGAAAATTCTTGACAAACAAATAAGAGATTAAGGCTGGAAAGACATCATAGTGGCTAAGACAACACCTTCTATACGTTAAGAAAGAACGATGAGGAGTAGTCGTCAATATGAGGTATTGACTAATCAAATATCGAAGGTAGCACCTTCACGAGTAAGATAACTATTTGGAAAAATCTCCTTTGCCTCATCTAACAACTGTGATTCGTTATTATAACGGGCTGAGAAATGACCTAAAAGCAGTTTTCCGACTGAGGCATCACGAGCCACTTTTGCAGCGTCTTGAGATGTACTATGCCAATAGAGCCGTGCACGCTCGGCATCTTCGGCGGAGTATGTACTTTCATGATAGAGCGTAGAAACACCTTTTACAAGCTCGTGTAGTGTTTTTATATAACGTGTATCAGAGCAGTAAGCATAGCTGCGAGCTGGTTCAGCAGGGGTTGTCAGCCGACTATTAGCTATCACTTCTCCCTCCGGAGTCACCCAGTCAGCCCCCGCCTTAATATTGTTTATCTGACTAATCGGTATCTTGTAGAAGTCTATCATATCACGACGTATATGTGGGAGGATAGGCTTTTCACGGAATAAATAGCCACAACAATCAATACGATGTTGCAAAGGAATAGTCTCAACCGTCAGACTTCTATCTTCATAAACCACCTTGTTCTGCGTTGTATCGACAGCATGAAACACCACCTTAAACTCTAATCCTTGACAGAAGAAACTCAGTGTTTGCTCGAGAATAGGCTCGAAGGCAGCTGGAGCATAGATGTGTAAAGGAGCCGTACGACCTGTCATACCGAAGGTGGAAATCATTCCTGGCAGACCAAAACAGTGATCTCCATGCAGATGACTGATGAAGACTGCGATAATCTTAGAGAAGTGTATGCGCGATCTACGTAGTTGTATCTGTGTTCCCTCACCGCAGTCAATCATAAAGAGCTTCTCTCTAAGCTCCACTATCTGGGAAGAAGCATTATGCTGTAAGGTTGGTAACGCACTACCACAACCAAGGATATGTACTTTAAATGGCTCCATAATAAAACTCATCAAACACCCTTCATCTCCCACTCGAACATGAGAAGGGGATGAAGAGAAACACTATTATAATCGTCTTAAACAATCACTTGAAGGAAACAAAGCTAAGTGCTTACTTCCCTCTTGTGAATACAAACAAGCCTGACTTGTTTTCTAATGATAAAGAGTCAGCGCCAAGACTTTCGATATCAAACGTATCTTTAGACAGAATCAACTTACCATTCCATATCTTCCAGGCTGTCCAAGGATTCTTTTCAGACTGAAGACTCGATGTTACCGTTCCATCTTCTTTAATCTCAAAGTTACGATCAAGGCTGGTCCAATTGCCTAACAATGTCGTTAAGTTGATTGCTGAGCGCATGAAATGGTCGCCATATTCCTTATAGCCAATGATAGCAAAGCGGTCACCATCAATCTTTCCGCCCTTAACAACCTCGAAAGTATCGTTTGGATTAACAAGGTACTCCAATGTATCACCATGGTCTGTAAGTAGGACAATAGAGTTCATTCCACCCTCAACCATAATACCATAGACCGTACTGTCACCCGTAGAAACAGAATCACCAGCTGTCTCAACCTCAGACAAAACAGACTTTGGTTTGCTATCCTTGCATGAGAAAGCCATCACAAGGATAAACAAAGACATGATAAAATAAAAGGTTTTTCTCATAATTATATCTTATTTATAGCTTAAATCCGTAGCTTTTCTACTTGTTGAGAGCCTTTGCTTCTTCCCACAACTCGTCCATCTCTGCAAGCGTTAAGTCTTTTATCATAACTCCCTTAGCCTTAGCTGCTTCCTCAATATAGTTAAATCGTTTGATAAACTTCTGATTGGTAAACTCAAGCGCATTGTCGGGATTGATGTGATAGAGGCGCGCAGCGTTGATAAGCGAGAATAGGAAGTCGCCAAACTCCTCGGTCGAACGATGCTTATCTCCTCTCTTTAACTCCTCTTTCAGCTCTCCTAACTCTTCATAAACCTTATCCCAGACCTGCTCTTTCTCCTCCCAATCAAAGCCAACATTGCGTGCCTTGTCTTGAATACGATAAGCTTTAATGAGGCTGGGTAACGAGTCTGGCACCCCAGAAAGCACAGAGGTGTTACCATCACGTTCACGTTGTTTACGCTGTTCCCAAGTAGTCTCCACCTGAGGTGCAGTAGTAGGCGCAACAGATTGTGCGTTATCATCATTCTGCAGAACCTCATCCTTGTAGACAACCTGCCCAGTAGTACTTACGATCATGTCCGGACGTGAGACGCTCCAACCCGTCCAATCGATGAAATCATGCCTAAACATGAGCTTATCAGATTGCGCGTTACAAACATCAGCAACGTCGAATTCGGTCTTTTCCTCACCTAATGTTGAATAGAAGATAACATGCTCCATGATGTCTCCAAGCTCTTTACAGATATTCTTCGAGTCGTTTTTTAAGAGCGCATCAGCCAACTCAAACGTCTCTTCTATTGTGTTAGAACGAAGGCTTTCATTCGTCTGTTTCCTATCCCATGGACACTCTTTACGGAGTCTTTCCTGAACATCTAAAAGTCGTGCAAAGGCTTTCAGTTTCTCTTCTTTAGTATGCAAAGTCTTGATGTTTAATGTTAAACATAAACGTTAAAGTACTTATCAACGTACTATTATTGCTGCAAAGATACGCTTTTTAGGCGGATTTTTTGTACATTTGCACCGTTATTTTAATGATAATAAAGAAATAATAATATACGAAACAATGGAATTAGCAAGCAAGTACGACCCACAGATAGTGGAGTCTAAATGGTACCAGTACTGGCTGGACAACAAGCTTTTCAGTTCTAAGCCTGATGGCCGTGAGCCTTACACCGTGGTTATCCCACCACCAAACGTTACAGGTGTGCTCCACATGGGACACATGCTTAACAACACGATACAGGACATCTTGGTAAGACGTGCACGCATGGAAGGTAAGAATGCATGCTGGGTACCAGGCACCGACCACGCAAGTATTGCTACAGAAGCAAAGGTTGTGAACCGCCTCGCAGAGCAAGGTATAAAGAAGACCGACCTCACCCGTGAGCAATTCCTTGAACATGCATGGGATTGGACACACGAGCATGGAGGCATCATCCTCAAGCAGTTGCGTCGACTTGGTTGCTCATGTGATTGGGACCGCACGGCCTTCACGATGGATGACACTCGTAGTAAGAGTGTTATCAAAGTGTTCTGCGACCTCTATAAGAAGGGTTATATCTATCGTGGCGTACGAATGGTTAATTGGGACCCACAGGCTCAGACGGCCCTTTCTGATGAAGAGGTAATCTACAAGGATGAGCACTCTAAGCTCTATCACCTTAAGTATTATGTTGCAAAAGAAGACCAAGCTAAGGTTGAGCGCAAGGACGAAGGCAACGTAATACACAAAGATGATAAGGGTTACTATGCCGTTGTAGCAACCACTCGACCAGAGACTATCATGGGCGATTCAGCTATGTGTATCAATCCAGAGGACGCTAAGAACACATGGTTGAAGGGTCTTCATGTTATCGTTCCATTGGTAAATCGTGTCATCCCAGTCATCGAAGACACCTATGTAGACATCCAGTTCGGTACGGGTTGTTTGAAGGTTACGCCTGCACATGACGTTAACGACCATGCACTTGGCTTGAAGCACGGCTTGGAAACAATTGATATTTTCAACGATAATGGTACAATCTCTGAGGCAGCTGGCCTTTATGTAGGTCAGGACCGTATGGATGTACGTAAGCAGATAGCAAAGGACTTGGAGGCAGCAGGGCTGATGGAGAAGGTTGAAGACTATGATAATAAGGTCGGATACTCAGAGCGTACACACGTACCTATCGAACCAAAGCTCTCTACACAATGGTTCTTAAAGATGCAGCACTTTGCTGACATTGCCCTTGGACCAGTCATGGACGATGAAATAGAGTTCTATCCAAAGAAGTACAAGAACACTTATCGCCACTGGTTAGAGAACATCAAGGACTGGTGTATCAGTCGTCAGCTATGGTGGGGACACCGTATTCCAGCTTACTACTTCAAGGACACTGAGGGTAAGAACGCTACTGTTGTGGCAGAAACGGCTGAGGAAGCATTGAAGTTAGCACAGGAGATTAATCCTTCTGTCACATCATCTGACCTCGAACAAGAGAGCGACTGTATGGATACATGGTTCTCAAGCTGGTTATGGCCAATCTCTGTATTCGATGGAATCAATAACCCTAACAACGAAGAAATCAACTACTACTACCCTACCAGCGACCTTGTTACGGGGCCAGACATCATCTTCTTCTGGGTAGCACGTATGATTATGGCTGGCTATGAGTATCGTGGCAAGTTCCCATTCAAGCATGTTTACTTCACAGGTATAGTACGAGATAAACTCGGCCGAAAGATGAGTAAGAGTCTTGGCAACTCTCCTGACCCTATCATGTTGATAGAGAAATATGGTGCTGATGGTGTCCGTATGGGTATGATGTTGTCTGCTCCTGCAGGCAACGACATCCTCTTTGACGAGACTCTCTGTGAGCAAGGTCGTAACTTCAACAATAAGATTTGGAATGCATTCCGCCTCGTTCAAGGTTGGGAGACAGCCGATGCAGAGCAGCCATTAGCCAACAAGATTGCCGTTGAATGGTTCGATGCAAAGTTGAAGGAAGTGAACACAGAGATGAATGAACAGTTCAAGAGCTATCGCATCTCAGAGGCTTTAATGACTGTTTATCGCCTCTTCTGGGATGAATTCTCAAGTTGGTACTTAGAGATGATCAAGCCTGAATATGGCAAGCCAATCGATAAGACCACCTATCAAGCTACTCTTAAGTTCTTCGATACACTGTTGAAGATGCTCCATCCATTCATGCCTTTCATCACAGAAGAGCTTTGGCAACACATCTACGACCGTAAAGACGGTGAGAGCATCATGCGTGATGAACACAAACTTGACGTTCCAAGCAAGGAAGAGTTGGCACTTATCGAGTCCATTGAACAGGTTAAAGCAATCGTCAGCGGTGTGAGAACCGTACGTAATCAGAAGAACATCGCACCAAAGGTAGAGTTGGAACTGGACGTAATCGGCCAGAACAATTATGAAGCTTATAACAGTGTAATCATCAAGATGGCTAACTTAAAGGCTATCGAGGTAGTAACTGAGAAGCGTGGTGACGCATCTGGTTTCATGGTAGGAACCGACAGCTTCGCAGTACCAGTGGGCGACTTAATTGACGTTGCGGCCGAGATTGAGAAGCAGGAGAAGGAACTCAAGCATCTTGAAGGCTTCCTCATAGGTATCAAGAAGAAACTCTCTAACGAGAAGTTCGTGGCCAATGCGCCAGAAGCAGTTATTGAACGCGAGCGTAAGAAGCAGAGCGATTCTGAAGAGAAGATTGCCGCTTTGAAGGCAAGTCTTGAGGAATTGAGAAAGAAGTAATCGTTATCTCTTTGGCTAATGCACCCATTAGCCAAAACGTTTTAGTAAGTATAAAAATAAAGAGGAATGTCTTTGCGTTCCTCTTTATTTGTTTCTATTCATAATCATCTACCACATTATTAATGAAGTCCATCATCGGCTTACCCGTCTTACAGATGTGTTTCAACTGCTCAACCCATCCATCTCCCTCGAAGAAGTCATCAGGCACAGACACCCAACAGCAGTAGTCCTTCATTCGAAGATACTGGAGATACTCATAGTCCTTGGGGAATCCCTTTGGAACAGTCTTCAAGGCAGCAAGTCCAAAACCCTTCTCACTAACCTTATCGTCCGTCCACTCACCCTCATTGGGTCGTCCGAACAAATTGACAAAACCCTCATTCTCAACGTCTTTACGCCATTCATCAATATTCGCCATGATTTCATTGCGGCATGACGTCAGTATGTTTGTAGGCAACCAATAGCAACCTACAGCTATCAAGCAGTTCCCAGGCTGAAGATGTAGATAGTAACCACCACGCAAAGCCTTCCTACCACGTGCACAGATGTATGCACCTAAATGGCGTTTATACGGACTTTTATCGGGTGAGAAACGTACATCACGATAGAAACGGTAGGTGCAATCCTTTGCTGTCAGGTGTGATACCTCTTCATCAAAGGTTGCCAAACAAGCTATAACTTTGTCGACTCCCTGCTCAAAGTCGGCTTTTACAGCATCATACTCAGCCTTATGTTCTTGAAACCACTGCCTATTGTTGTTCGCAGCAATACCTTTCAAGAAGTGCATTATTTTCTTTGTATTCATATTCTTCTTATATTATATCCTTTTAATCCTTTACCTTTTTAGGTCTTCTTACAGCTTACTATTCTCCAATAACTTGGGACACATGTCATCAAAGGGACAATGTTCACAATCGGGCTTCGCACTCTTACAGACATAACGCCCATGAAGTAATATCCAATGATGAGCATCCGTAACCTCCTCGGTAGGGATATTCTTCATCAGATAGTCTTCAACTTTTCGAGGCGTATTTGCCGTTGAGGGTACCAGGCCCAAGCGGTGACTAACACGATAAACATGCGTATCGACAGCCAATGTTGGCTTGCCAAACCACACAGCTTGTATGACATTTGCCGTCTTACGACCTACACCTGGCAGCGTAATGAGTGCGTTTGGGTCAGAAGGAACCTCCCCTCCAAACTTCTCTACCAGCATCTTTGACATCTCAACCAAGTGCTTTGCCTTTGAATTAGGGTAAGAAACACTCTTCACATAATCAAATATTTCATCCGAGGTGGCCGTTGCCATTGTCTTAGCATCAGGATAATGGCGGAACAATTCGGGCGTAATTGCATTAATACGCTTATCCGTACACTGTGCAGAAAGGAGTGTCGCACAAAGCAATTGGAATGCTGAACCGAAATTGAGTTCCGTTGAGACGTGTCCAACATGCTTACGGAAATAATCCAGCGCATAGTCGTATCTTTCTTTTCTTGTCATCTTGTTCTTATTAACTTTATACAGCTATATTTACTGCAAAGTTACTGAAAACTTAGAGATAATTTGGTTCTTTACGAAACTTAATGTACTTTTGCATCAGAAATAAAAAACTATTTAATTATGACAACTCCAATGATAGGATTGATTGCACTGCTTATCATCGCACTGATTGGCTGGGTAATCGCAGAACTTAAGGATAAGTGCGTTACGTTCGTACACTCTGAAGAAGAGGCAGAAGGCGAGGAAGAGATGAAAGAAGCCTACGAAGCACATGGTGGAAGAGAGCTAAATCTGAAGGACTTGCTTGCACATAACAGTACAAATGGCTACAAGTCTATCTAAGATTAAATAGCATATACCATAACTAACGGGAATGATATCATCGTATCATTCCCGTTTTCTTTGTTTTATATCCTGACCTATAAAATCGACATAAAGAAACTTTACCGCAATAGACTACATGCTTCATCGGATTGAAAATATCTTACATTTAAGATAGAAAACACCCCCTTTACTACCACACCATATCGAGTAAAAGCATCACCATAATCATCAATGAATCAAACAGTTGTGATTAGCATTAAAGAAGACGCCTAACTACATTAAAGAAGGGCGTTAACTACATGCAAGAAAACGCCCTTCTTCATCATTGCAAAGGCCTCTTTGAAACACTGTCGGGCCTCATCTCATTTCAAGTCGATGATTTTATTTTACAAAAACTGATTTTACTACTATATGAAAACCACTTTATAACCCACCGTCACTATGACACACTCTCTATCAAGAGCCATATATTAAGAAAGGTGACAATGCCTGCTAACGAGTAAAGAAAACACATGTTCAACTTGCTATTAGCATACTTACCCATCACTCTCTTAGAGGATGTCAAACCTACTTGTAGGAAGACTGTAAACGGAAGTTGTACTGATAGAAACATCTGAGAGATGATTAATCCCTTAAATGGGTCGCCGATAAAGAATATCATGAGGAGGGCTACACCCAACGAGAGGACTATCCCGACAATGGAGTGCGTATCCTTCGCATTATATGACTCTCCGAAAAGACCTGAAAAGATACTACCTGCAGCCATACCGCTGGTTATCGTACTTGATATACCAGCCAGAAGTAAGGCGATAGCAAAGATATTTGCAGCATTGTTACCCAACAGTGGCTGTAGCATCGCTTGTGCTTGCGAAAGTTCATCGACGTGCTGACCATGTGAGAAGAACGTACTCGCTGCCAAAAGAATCATCGCTGAGTTAATTGCCCAGCCCACTATCATAGAGAAAAGAGTGTCGACAAACTCAAACCTCAACATGTGACGAATGCGCTCATCACCCTCCAAATGAATCTCACGACTCTGTACTATCTCTGAATGAAGGAACAAGTTATGGGGCATGACAACGGCTCCTAACACACTCATAATAATCAAAAGCGACCCCTGAGGAACGGTTGGTACGAATGCTCCCTCTATGGCTGCAGGCCAATGAATGTCTACCAAAAAGAGCTCATAGACAAAGGACAAGCCTATCATCGACACAAAACCAATGATGGCACGTTCCATCTTCTTGTAGCTATTCGTAAACAACATGATTAATACAGCTACTGTTGTGAGGACCGAACCCGTAGGAATACTTATCCCAAAGAGCATCTGTAGGGCTATAGCACCACCCAATATCTCGGCCAAAGAGGTAGAGATACTGGCCAAAATGGCACTCACAATAATCGGACGACCAACCCATTTTGGGGCATACTTAACAGCGGCTTCGCTAAGGCAGAGACCAGTCACGATACCAAGATGGGCTACATTATGCTGCAAAGCAATCAGCATAATCGTTGAAAGGGTTACCACCCATAGCAGTGCATACCCATACTCAGAGCCGGCTGCAAAGTTACTTGCCCAGTTACCAGGGTCAATAAACCCTACTGTCACTAACAGACCAGGGCCAATAAACTTAAATATATCTAAGGCTCCCAACACTCGTGGGTGATCCTTACGACGTAGTTCTTTTAATATATTCTTCATCTTTTCTTAGTTTGTATGCAAAGATACGATTTCTATATGACAATCTACAAGATACAAAGGAAATATTGAAAAAAATACAAGGGGGAGTAAACAACTTTCAAAATGTGCGTTCACTAATATAATAAACATAAACAAAAGGCATTCTGTTACAGCCCAATGACCAAGTAACAAAAGAATGAAATTAATCGTTAAAATGTGCTTTGAATGGTCTATTATACACCTACGTATAAAATAACAAACCGTTCGAATAAACTATAAAGAAAATTATAAGCGTAACTCTAAACAAACTTAAACTTATAAACTGAATATTGTAAACATAATTAACAAGCATCAAAACTACTGAAAACAAAAATGCCCTACGCTTCACAGCGATGGGCATTCAATCTCAATAGGTATTAGTTTCTTTAAGGTAAAAAGATTGTATTCAGGATAACGAATGCAAAGTTAGAGCATTATTTTTATATGTGCAAACTTTTATGCAACTTTTTTATCAATAATGAAACATTTGTTATTGCACATATACTAATCGTACACATATTGCTTATTTATCTTTATTAAACATTTTAAAAAGGGTACAAGAAAAGCTTACATTTCGTTACTGAAACAACAATTAGACTTTCAAAGCGTTACACAACAAAGAGTTTATAAACTTATTTTCTTACATCTTTGCAGATTGAACACCATTATTTATAGTAAAGTGCATCATAAACGAGAAAAAATAAGTAACTTTGCAGCATAATAATAAATAGGAAAATATGACTACGATAGAGAACAACACCAATGAAGAAAAGCGTAGCTTGAGCTTCGTTGAACAGCTGGTAGAGGAAGACCTTGCTAAAGGTAAGAATGGTGGACGTATTCAGACTCGATTCCCGCCAGAGCCTAACGGCTATCTTCACATTGGTCATGCGAAAGCGATTTGCATGGACTTCGGTGTAGCAGAAAACTATAATGGTATTTGTAATCTCCGCTTTGATGATACTAATCCAAGCAAGGAGAATAATGAATATGTGGAGAATATCCTTCATGATATTAGCTGGCTTGGATTCAAGTGGGGCAATATCTATTATGCAAGTGACTATTTCGAGAAGTTGTGGGATTTCGCTATTTGGATGATAAAGAAAGGCTTGGCATACGTTGACGAGCAGACTGCAGAACAGATTGCGACACAGAAAGGTACACCAACAACCCCTGGTACGGCATCACCTTACCGTGACCGTCCTATCGAGGAGAGCCTTGCACTGTTTGAACAAATGAATACTCCTGAGGCTGTGGAAGGAAGTATGGTGCTACGTGCTAAGCTTGATATGGCCAATCCTAACATGCACTTCCGTGACCCAATCATATATAGAATCATTCAAATACCACACCATCGTACAGGTACAAAATGGCATTGTTATCCAATGTATGACTTTGCGCATGGTCAAAGCGACTACTTTGAAGGTGTCACCCACTCTATCTGTACACTTGAGTTCGTACCTCACCGCCCTCTTTACGATAAGTTTATTGATTTCTTAAAGGAGAGCGATGGCACCGATGATAACCTGGCAGATAACCGTCCACGACAGATAGAGTTCAACCGCTTAAACCTTACTTATACAGTAATGTCTAAGCGTAAGCTCCATACATTAGTAGATGAGAACTTCGTTAAGGGATGGGATGATCCACGTATGCCGACCCTCTGTGGTATGCGTCGTCGTGGTTATTCACCAGAATCTATACGTAACTTTATTGACTCTATCGGCTACACTAAATTTGATGCCCTCAATGATGTTGCATTGTTAGAGGCTGCTGTACGTGACGACTTAAATAAGAAGGCTACCCGTGTTAGTGCTGTTCTCGACCCAGTAAAACTCGTTATTACCAACTATCCAGAGGGTAAGACCGAAGAAATGGAGGCTATCAACAACCCTGAGAATGAGGCGGATGGCTCACATACCATCACCTTCTCAAAGAATCTATGGATTGAACGCGCTGACTTTATGGAGGATGCTCCAAAGAAGTTCTTCCGTATGACACCTGGTAAAGAGGTCAGACTGAAGAATGCATACATCGTTAGATGCACCGGTTGTACCAAGGATGCAGAGGGAAACATCGTTGAGATACAAGCAGAATACGATGCAGACAGTAAGAGCGGTATGCAAGGTGCTGACCGCAAGGTGAAAGGTACGCTTCATTGGGTTAGTGCTGACCACTGCTTAAAAGCTGAGGTTCGTGAATACGACCGTCTGTTCAATATAGAAAACCCATCTGCTGATGAGCGTGATTTCCGTGAGCTTCTTAACCCAGAGAGCCTTACCGTGCGTACAGAATGCTATGTTGAGCAGTATCTTTCAGAGAAGAGACCAGGCGACTACTTGCAGTTCCAGCGCACAGGATACTTTATGCTCGACCCAGACACAACGCCTGATCACCTCGTGTTCAACAAGACTGTCGGCTTGAAAGATACTTGGGCAAAAAAGGCTAAAGCATAACTAAAGGAAATTAAGAGTTGGATATATACTATCAAAGTGATAAGTTCAAGCAGTTGCTTCGTAGGTATGAAGACCTGCAGGAAAATATTAGCAGTGAGTTCCTCGACCCCGAGGAACTAACTGATATTGCGGAGTTCTTTCATTACATGGGTGATGATCAAGAGGCTATGGAAGCTATAGACATGGCCATTAAAATAGACCCTCTTGCCGTTATCCCACGTACCTTTAAAGCACGTATGGCACTACTGTGCGACAAGGACCCACAACTCGCAAACAAGATTGCAGAGACGATTATTGATAAGAACGACCCTGACTACGAATACCTCAAGGCTGAGATAATGATCGTTGACAATAAGGTTGCTGCTGCTGATAGCTTCCTTAAGAATGTTTATGATGATATTATAGACCCTGAGGAGAGAGCAGGTATGGCCCTTGATGTCGCTGCCCTCTTCTCTGACTATGAGGAGATGGAGTATGCAGAGACGTGGTTGAACCGTTCAAATAAGACTGAAGAGAACGATTACAAAGAGATTCGTGCACACATCCTCAAGAGCCGTGGAGAGTATAAAGAGAGTGAGTTGATTTTGAACGAATTACTTGATAGCAATCCTTACTCAGGTCCTTACTGGAACCAACTGGCACAGAGTCAACTTTTAAGGAACGACATCAATGAGGCTATTACCTCAAGTGAGTACTCAATAGCCATAAATCCTGAAGATGAGGAGGCCATCTTGAATAAAGCAAATGGGCTCTTTGCGCTTGGTAACTATGAGGAAGCTCTAAAGTATTTCGAGCGTTATAAGAAACTAAGTCATGAACAGGATAAATCGTTAGTAGACATCTCTATTGGTCATATATACCTCTCACAAAGGGATATACACAATGCTCAACAACATTTTCAGATGGCTTTAGAGGAGGCACCAGATAAGAATATGGCAATCATCCAAATGGGGTGTTCAAGCTTTGACAATGGTTATATAGAATATGCCTACCATCTCTTTAGCACCCTTTTACCAAGTTTAGGGGATGATTGGGACATTGGCTATGGCTTTCTTGCACGCTGTTGCTATGAATTAAAGAAGAAGAGAGAGTTCAAGAAGTACCTGCGTCAAGCTGTAGAAAAGAATCCAGAAGAATGTATTGACGTACTTTCCGACCTCTATCCAGAAGGGACAAATCCGCAAGACTATCCCTCGTTTAATATTTTATAACCCATTAGAATAAAAGAAATAACATACTATTATGAGTTTTATCACATCCATGCTTGGTCATCTCAACTATGGCACCATCTTCGTCTTGATGCTTCTTGAAAGTACAGTTATCCCTGTTCCTTCAGAATTAGTTGTAGCTCCTGCGGCCTATCATGCCGCTGGAGGGAATCTTGATATGTGGTTGGTAATTCTTTTCTCCACCTTAGGAGCAGATGTAGGAGCTACTATAAACTATCTTGCGGGATGGTATCTTGGACGTCCAATTATCTATAAGTTTGCAAATAGTAAATGGGGACATTTATGCTTGTTGAACCAAGAGAAGGTTGAAAAAAGCGAGAGATACTTTGAGAAACATGGTATGGTTGCCACTATCACAGGCCGCCTCTTGCCTGGTATTCGCCATCTCATCTCTATTCCAGCAGGCTTATCAAGGATGAACTATTGGAAGTTCTTGCTCTACACTACCATTGGAGCGGGTGCATGGCATAGTATTCTTGCTATCTTAGGACACTATATGCATGCCTTTGTACCCGAGGAGCAGCTCAATGAGAAAATCTTAGAGTACGGAGAATACATAAAGTTTGGCTTGATAATCATAGTTATCATCGTTTGTCTTTACTTCCTTCTCAAATGGTATATCAAGAAGAAGAAGGCTGATAACAAGCAGGTTAAATAAGTAGAATGTGGTTTTATAGCATCAAATAAAAACTCTTTTTTATGACATCAAACGAGAAATACATCGAAGAGATAGCCCACGAGCAACTCCTTTCAGATAAAGAAGAACAAGAGTTGGCCGAGAAGATAAAGATTGGGGACGCTATGGCCTTAGAGAAACTGACAAAGGCTAATTTGAAGTTTGTCGTCTCTTTGGCACATCAATACCGTAACCGTGGATTGGGAGAAGACGACCTTATCAGCGAGGGAAATATCGGTATGATGTATGCAGCCCAACGATTTGATGGTAAGAAGGGTGTGCGTTTTGTAGTCTTCGCGGCTCCTTACATCCGTAAGGCAATGGAGGAAGCTATCAAGGAACAGTCTACACTATACAAGCTCCCTAAGAACGAGAAGAATAAATACGAGAAGATACGCTCACGAGCACTGTCTATTGACCAGCCAGTCCCCGTAGGAAGTAACAATAACTTTACTCTTCAACACATCCTTGAGAACGAGAATGCCAAGCAAACAGACGACCAGCTTAATCAAGATATCCTCAGTAATGAGATACAAAAAGGCTTGGATGTACTCGACGAGCGTGAGAAACGCATCATTACCTATATCTATGGACTAACTGGGTCACACTACACAATGGCAGAGATTGCCGAAGAGATGGGCCTAAAACGTGAACGTGTACGACAGATAAGAGACAAGGCTTTACGCAAGCTACATAAGAAGATGAAGTAAGAACAGTATTAGACACATAGCTGTCAACGAATAACAACCGTACGAAACCAGTCTCTCAGGACTCCACCATACTGGTCTTGACTATCCGCACAAAGCACTATAACTTGGCTTCCGTCCATTAGGCGGGGGCCAAGACACATCCCTTCATAATTCGCAAGGTTCTGATGAAACAGACTTAAAGAGGTCTTCCACGTTGCAATCAACACTTTCTTCATATAAGGACTATTGGTATCAAGCACCTTATCTTGGCTGATAGTCATTGATTGAATAGGGTTTACACAATATATCTTATTGGCTACATACGATCCAAACTTACTTGGTGTAACTAAGAACTCACGCTCTAAAACAAGCAAACATCCATTATCTAATGCCGCCATAGCAGGTACTCCCATTGCATAATTAGCTGCAGAAGAATGATTATCAGGCGCATCCATCAAATAAGCATACTGTTCTTTAGCAACGAAACTATCATCAAAGCTCTGAAAGCGAAGCCTATTCTTCACTTGATTCTTTGCATCCGCTTGCCTGCCATCAGGCCTCAACGTACTCTCAGAAGTTGTCCAAAAGCGATGGGTATGAGCGTTATAAGTTAATGCTTCAAAGCTATATGCAGGCGTAGCAGTACTGAATACAGAAGGTATAGACAATCTCCTACCCGTCTGCTTACCATTCAGTCCATATTCCAAAACCGTATTATCTGCTTCACGAGATATCCATAACGTACTATCCTTTGGGAAGAAAGCAATCCCCTCCTCGTCTTTATTCACCTCACCCGACGAACGGAAGCCCTCATTAACAATATCTTTAATATCACCACTAACAGTATCTATCTGTATTCGAAAGACGAAAAAGCCACTTTCTGAAGCCTTATCAGAAACAACAGCATAGTGGTCTCCACCCAACCATGTCAGTCCGCTATAGTTTCCCTTAGGTACTGTTCGCTGAAAATAATGCTGTGGATTGACTCTTACAAGCCGTGGAACCTGTGCAAAGACTGTAAAGGGAAAACATAAAACAAAGCTCATAATGTACCTAAACTTTAGTATCATACTCACAAATATATATTTTTAAGTTACCTGACAAATACTCTTTTATAAACCAATCATTAAAGGTCTATTATATATGATAAGGACTAATAGGCTCTATCCGTCCCTCACCTTTCTATGTGAAGAACCTCCTTATAAGGAATACATAGGCTTATCATCACATTATATAACGACAGAATAAAATCAACAGAATAATAGACTCGATCTTACAACAGCCCTTTAATGAATAAAGTCCATAATGATAACGTTCAAAATTAACCTACTATAATAAAAAAGATATGCGTAGGACCAGTTTATAAAACCTGTACCTACGCAAACTATTCATGCTCAATAGAAATCAAATCTGTAAAAGATATGCTCGAACTCTGACCTTATCTCCCTTTCCTTGAACAATAGAAAGGAACACAAATGAGCCTATCCCTCTCCTGTGAACTGCTTCAGACGCTGCTCTTCAGACAAACGACAAATAAGAAGTTTACCCTCTTGTTCTGCAACGATATAGCCATCAAGGCCCTGAATAACAACTTTTTTCTCTTCCGTTGTATGTACTATACAATTCTTACTATCAAAGAGATGGACATCAGTTCCTATAACAGCATTACCATAGATATCATGCTTTGTCTGTGCAAGTAACGAACCCCAAGTACCTAAATCACTCCATCCAAAGTCAGCAGGACACACGAATATCTCTTCAGCCTTCTCCATAATAGCATAGTCAACAGAGATATTCTCACATTCTGGATAGACCTCATCGATAACACGCTGTTCGTCAGGTGTATCCAAGATGTCCATAACCCGCTCGAATATTCTTGCTATACTTGGCTGATAAATACGGAAGGCATTAACAATAGTCGAAGCACTCCAGATAAAGATACCAGCATTCCAAAAGAAGTTACTTTGCTTAATATACTGCTCAGCAGTCTCTATGTCAGGCTTTTCACGGAACTGATCAACACGGTATATCTCACGGTTACGAGCAGAGGCAGTGGACAAGTCGGCTTGTATATAGCCATACCCCGTCTCAGGACGAGTAGGTTTCATACCCAAGGTAACGACAGCATCCGTCTCAGCCGTGAACTTCAAGCAGTTAGAGACTACCCGTTTAAATTCATTCTCATTCGTCACGATATGATCACTTGGCGACACCACGATATTTGCCTTTGGGTTCTCTTTCTTGATGCGCCAGCTCACGTATGCAATACAAGGAGCGGTATTGCGACGGCAAGGTTCGCTCAGAATATGGTTCAAAGGTATCTCTGGCAATTGTTCATGAACCAAAGACACATATTTCTGATTAGTAACAACCCACACATTGTCCGCTGAGACAACACCAGAAAAGCGGTCATACGTCAGCTGAATAAGCGTTCTTCCTACTCCTAAGACATCAATAAACTGTTTAGGACAGTCTGCAGTGCTCATCGGCCAGAACCTACCTCCTACTCCACCGGCCATGATTACGAGATGATTATCAGTTTGCGCCATAACTTATAAGCAATGAATTAATATGCTTGCAAATATACAAATAAAAAAGAACAACGGCAATAATTAATGTAGCTTTTTATTTTTTAGTACTGTTTATACGGATTTCTCAAAGCTACAAGGACATTTATTAGTCATCAAAGAGGCTCAAACTCTGGTCTATAATGGGTTTCTCTTTATAAACTTCTGGTTCATCATGGAATTGGAAAAGTAGCTGCTCAGATAGTTGATTATTAGCATTGAGTTTATAAACTCCTTTCTTATTCTTAGCTAAAAGAGCGTTCGCAGTCTTGCTATTCTTCAAAAGATACGATTGAACATACCTACGAACCTCTTCTTGATCGATAGGATTAAAAAACGAGTTACAAGCATTAAAGACATGACGGGAGATATTCTGTACAGAAAGTCCCTCGTCGCCTGCTTCAGCAAGAACCCGTAATATTTCCTTATCGTACTGCATAAAAAAAGGGAGCCTATACACTTATCATACAGACTCCCTCCTTTGTTATGATAATTACTCTAATTAAGCAAGAGTAACCTTGTCGTTTTCACCTTTCACTTTACCCTCCTTGAAGAGCCATCCTATACCAAGATAAGCCTCTTCAGAACTAATCTTTGCAGCCTTAACAATCTCTGCAACAGTCAAAGCCTTAGCCTCGGCAGCAAGAGCATTGTAAACATCACCGGCCTTAAAACCAACATTCTCTGCGTTAATAGCTACAACTGCTTTCTTTGCAGGGGCCTTCTTAGCAGGAGCTTTCTTTACTGCTTTAGGAGCAGACTTAACTTCTTTCTTTTCTGTCATAGTTATACACAATTAAAGTATTGTTCAAGCAATCGAATATTATCTAATTTGTTTTTATCTGCAACTATTACTTTTATAAACATTAAAAGAGATATTAATCATCTACTATTGAACGTTACTAATCATTTGCAAAAGTACATCAAATAATTCAAAGTATCAAATACTTACGACGAAAAGTAAAAGATTTTGAATGCTTTAGGACTCTCCTCTTGTTTTTTTTGATGTATATCAACCAAATAGGAGGATTAGTCCTTTAAGTCTAACTTAATCTCTAACTCGTCTAACTGTTTCTGGTCAATAAACGAAGGAGCATCCAACATGACATCACGTCCACTATTGTTCTTAGGGAACGCAATACAGTCACGGATTGAGTCAAGACCTGCCATGATACTTACAAAGCGGTCAAGACCGAAAGCAAGACCTGCATGAGGTGGCGCTCCATACTTGAAGGCATTCATCAAGAAGCCAAACTGTGCCTTAGCACTCTCTGGTGTGAAGCCGAGAACCTCAAACATTTTCTCTTGCAACTGCGTATCGTGAATACGAAGTGAACCTCCACCAACTTCTATACCATTACATACAAAGTCGTAAGCCTTCGCACGTACTTGTTCTGGATGTTCGTCTAACAGGGGGATATCCTCTGGGTGTGGCATCGTGAATGGATGGTGTGTTGCCATCAATCGCTGCTCTTCATCACTCCACTCAAACAATGGGAAGTCAACAATCCACAGACACTTAAAGACATTCTTATCACGAAGTCCTAAGCGATCGCCCATTTCAAGACGCAAAGAACATAGTTGTACACGTGTCTTGTTTGCGTTGTTACCAGAAAGAATCAACACGAGGTCGCCATCCTTAGCACCAGTTGTTTCCTTAACTTTCAGCAACTGCTCCTCTGTATAGAACTTATCAATAGAACTCTTAACAGTACCGTCTGCATTATACTTGATGAAGACAAGGCCTTGAGCACCTACCTGTGGACGTTTAACAAAATCGGTCAATTCATTTAGCTGCTTACGACTATAATCAGCACAACCAGGAACAACAATACCCCCGATGTAGGCAGCCTCATCAAATACTGAGAATGAACCAGTACCCTTTAGGTCGTCCATTAACTCAACAAACTCCATACCGAAGCGCAAATCAGGCTTATCAGAACCAAAGCGTTTCATGGCATCATGCCATTTCATCTGCTCAAGTTTTGGAAGTTCAACACCGCGAATCTCACGGAAAAGATGGCGTGCCATTTCCTCGAACAAGTTGATAACATCCTCCTGATCAACAAATGACATCTCACAGTCTATCTGTGTAAACTCTGGCTGACGGTCGGCACGCAAGTCCTCATCACGGAAGCATTTCGCTATTTGGAAATAACGATCAAAACCCGCTACCATCAACAACTGCTTCAAAGTCTGTGGACTCTGTGGTAGTGCATAGAACTGACCAGGGTTCATACGTGATGGAACCACGAAATCACGTGCACCCTCTGGGGTAGACCCAATAAGGATAGGAGTCTCCACTTCCATGAACTTCTCGGCATCAAGGAAGTTACGAATGAGTATCGTCATACGATGACGCAGCTCCAAGTTCTTGCGCACTGCCTCACGACGAAGGTCTAAGTAGCGATACTTCATACGAAGGTCATCACCACCGTCTGTGTTTTCTTCTATTGTGAAAGGAGGAGTCTGAGAACTGCTAAGCACCTTCAGTTCCTTAGCAATAATCTCAATGTCACCTGTTGGAATCTTGTTGTTCTTACTCTGACGCTCGTTGACAACACCCTTAACTTGGATGCAATACTCACGTCCCAACTTATTAGCTTCGCCACAAAGGTCTGCATTATCGGCCTCATTGAAGACTAACTGGGTAATACCATAGCGGTCGCGGAGGTCGACAAAAGTCATACCTCCCATTTTACGTGCGCGCTGTACCCATCCAGCGAGGGTTACCTCCTTGCCTGCATCCGACAGGCGCAGCTCTCCACAAGTATTTGTTCTATACATACCTTATATTATATGTTTTATTATATTTCGCCGTTTCAATTAACAAAAGGGGAAATCTTTACCCCAACTGTTCGGTTTAATTAATCTACTGCAAAGATACGAACTTTATATTAAAAAAGGGTATCACCTTATTAAAAATATAAAGGACTACCGTTGGTTTTATTGTTAAGATAACATATAGAAAGTCATTAAAATAACAATATCTCCTTAATTATTGTAAATTTATAGTGTATCTATAAACTTTCTGATTACTTTTGCATCGAACTTAATAAATATCAATTAAATTAAAACGACATGAAGAAGTTCTTATTAATGACACTTATGTTAGTCTTCGGACTGACATTTGCAGCAGCACAGAATCAGGCAGAAATTAAATTTGATAAGCTGACTTACGACTTCGGAACATTCTCTGATGACAACCCAGTGCACAAGACAACGTTTACATTCACTAATGTTGGTAAGGCGCCATTGGTAATTAATCAGATCGTTGCAAGCTGTGGTTGTACCATACCTAACTATGACAAGCGTCCGATTGCTCCTGGTCAGAAGGGTACGATTGACGTGACTTACAACGGAACAGGTAAGTTCCCTGGACACTTCAAGAAGAGTATTACCGTTCGTACTAACGGAAAAGTGGAGATGACACGACTCTATATAGAAGGTGTCATGACGGGTAAATAACTTATAGACACAAATGATAGAGCCAGCTCTTACGTATCTGTAAAAGCTGGCTCTATTGTTTTATCACCATTTCTCAATCGTTATTTTTTGTAATAAAAATTCACATGTACATTTTAATCAAGGCTTTACAACATTCAAGACGAGCCTCGACAAGCTTTTAGAAGACGCCCTTCTTGCATCTTACTAACGCCCTTCTTGAACCTTACTAAGCCTTCTCTCAAACTGAAATCACAACTAATTGTATTCCTGCCAGTTACAGAGTCAATTAAAAGAGACGATATGTAGGTATTCAAGGACAACCAATCCACTCGATTGTAAACTATTTTCTTTTTTCAATCTCCGTCTGGGGTTTGAAGAATAATACTCGTAGCACCAATCGTAAAGAGCGTACCACCTTCTATCACACGCCGTTCGCGGTCGCCAAGGATAACATTGTCAACGAAAGTACCAGTATAAGAAGGACCATCACGCAATACATATTGTAGTTTGCCATTCTTGTCCTTACTAACCGTAATAGTACAATGCGTCATGTCAACACTCGGGTCGACCGTCTCTATCGGACAGTTAATAGGGTTACCTTTCATGTATCGCCCAATAACATTCTCACCCATTTGTAGGGGGATGACTTGGCGGAAATGAAACACATTCTCTATCACATGAAGAGAGCCATATTGGCTTTCTACATTCTCATCAATAGGCGAATTGTTCTCTTCCTTTTGTGTCTTACGTAGTTTAGAGACGCCGATACGGATTCCAAACTCCTTCCCACACTGAGGACATTGGAATACAAGTCGTTGCCCAGACTTATATTTTGTTTCGTCGAAAGTTATGAAGTTATCACACTTCGGACATCTAACACGCTTCATATAATAAAAGTATTATTAATAAAAACACCCCTCACCTCATAGAAGAAGAGAAAGAGGAGCTATGAAAAATGAATAAGACTAAGACATTAAAAGATTATGATTAGCCTTCATTCATATATCTTTCTTGACAAACAATGATAATAAGAAAATAATCAAGTAATCGCTCGTTACACAAACAAGTATTGCTCTTACTTCCCTATCTCAATCACCCAGGCTTCCTTAAATTCAGTAGTCTTATTGATTACCTTCATTCTTTCAGTAGCCTCTTTAGGACTTGAGAAATAACCATAAAGCACCTTTATACTCTCAGGACCATCATAGACACGTGCGTCAGTAAGGCCGTTCTTCTTCAGTTTCGCTACAAAGGCACGGGCATTACTCTCCGTAATATGACTTGCCATAACGATTGACCAATAATGAGAAGCAACGATTGTAGCCTCCTGCTGACGCTTTATACCCATAGGGTGACTATTAGAAGTCAGTGCATCAAGTTGCTTATAAGTGTTGGAGGTGTCGTCAGAATCGAATATATTATAGAGCACACCGCTCTTAATCTGCTGCTTATCAGCGATGCCATTACGGTTTGAACCAGGGAAAGCAACAAGGAAGACAGCTGTAAGGAAGACCGCTGCAGCCGCGACATTACGTACTGCACGCATGCTAATGCTAAGTCGTTTGTTCGTAGCGTCAGTATCGTCAACGAAGACAACACCCTGCTTTTGCGGCTTAATATCAGCAATCGAGGTAGCAGACTGATTATTACTAATAAGCTTAGGGAACTCATAGCTACTCAAGCCATAGTACAATGGCGTCAGAATACCACTCTCGAAAGGTTCGAATGCTAAGTTACCATCACTGTTCCTCGATAGGCTTCCAAGGTCATTCAACTCAAAAACACCCTCTTCGCCCAATGCTTGATAAATCTCTTCTACCTCGTTCTCAATCTGCTGTAACGCTTCAGGGTAACTTAAATCATACGCATCAACGTAAGACTGAACCAACAAAGAGTCGTTCATTCTGAGCTGTGCATTAAAGCCAAGTGTACGATAAGGTGGCAGGAATAACCCATCCTGCTCATCGTATCGAGCAGGAATACGATGCGCAACAAAGCCGCCTAAGCCTGGAACAATGACACAGTCATTCTCCAAAAGCAGGATTTCAATATGTCGGTCGAGTTTTATCACGTTTGCAAAATTAAACAAATTATTTGGAAGAGGCAAGTCCGTGACGTTAAAATCCTGTTTAATATATGAAAAAGGAAATAATCCTTCTGATAATCGATAAAACTTCTTATCTTTGCAATAAGAACTAAAAATAAAGCTATGGAGTTTATTAAAACAGAAATTGATGGTGTTTGGATTATTGAACCTAAAGTATTTAATGACGAAAGAGGTTATTTCTTTGAATCATTCAAACAGGCAGAATTCGACCAACACATTGGTTACCATGTAGATTTCATACAGGACAATGAGTCTAAGTCAAGCTATGGTGTCCTCCGTGGTCTGCACTATCAAGAGGGCGACACAGCACAGGCCAAACTCGTTCGTGTCATTAAAGGTAAGGTTGTTGACGTGGCAGTCGACCTTCGCAAGAGTTCTCCTACCTTTGGCAAGTATGTCATGGTAGAACTATCTGAGGACAATAAGCGTCAATTCTTTGTACCACGTGGCTTTGCACATGGTTTCCTTGTTCTCTCTGACGAGGCTGTCTTTACTTATAAGGTGGACAATGTTTATAGTCCAAAGACTGAGGCCAGCATTAAATGGAACGATGAGACCGTAGGGATTACATGGCCTATTGATGCGAAGGATGTTATCCTTTCAGACAAAGACCTTAATAAAGGCTTAGCTTTGAAAGAGGCTAAAGTATTCGAATAAGTATCAATCGATTTATCAATAGCGGGCACAACGGCAGTGTATCCGCCATAAATCAATCATTTACGAACACATGGATAATGTGTTCTACTATCTATCTGTAAAGATGAAACGGAAGTTATTTACCTGCATATCGGTGTTGTTAATTCTCTTGACAGCCTGTCGTAATCGTGGAGCCGACTATCAGCAACAAAACGAGGACAAGCAGGCTAAGGAGATGTTGCAGGGCTTATGGACCAATGGTGAGAATAGTGACCCAGCCATGTTAGTAAAGGGTGATAGTATTTTCTACCCTGACTCAGCGAGTATGCCTGTGCGCTTCTGGATCTATCAAGACACTATCTATCTGCAAGGTCAGAATGTCCACGGATACAAGATAGAGAAGCAAGCACCTCATCTGTTTAAGTTTGCCAATCAAAATGGTGATGACGTAAAACTTACAAAAACAAATGACAAAGCGCTCTACTCAGCTTTCAACTATCATGTCTATGCAATGAACACCTTCTTAGAACAGTCGCAAGACACGGTTATCCGTACTGACTTGGGCTATTTCGAGAGCAAGGTACATGTGCAAACGACATCTGATAAGGTGGTGAAGTCTACGTACAACGACAATGGAGTTGAAGTAGACAATATGTATCTGGACAATGTAGCAGCCTTGCGGTTGTACAATCACGGTACACCAGTCTTCGCACACGATTTCCGTAAACAAGAGTTTCAGTCGCTCATCCCGAAGGACTTTCTCTCTCGAAGCATCCTTCGTAAGATGTATTTCACCCATGCTGATGCCAAGGCTCTCTACTACTATGTCATCATTGGTATTCCTGATGCTGACACAACATACGTTATCGAACTGAGGGTGACGCCTGATGGAAGAATGACCAAGAAGCTAAAGTAATATTGATTGCCGTGAAAGGCTAATCATAAGAAGATTAAAGACTAATCCGCACTTAGTTATGATTGTGACTAAATGCGGATTTTTATTATACTCTTACTAAACTTAAAATAGAAAGAATGTCATATAACTTACTGGTTAACATATAACTTTAATGTTATATCACGAGCCATAAAAGATTGACTTTTAGCTCCCTTATCATACGAATATACCCATGATAAGACTCGTATAGGGCGAGTTTACCGTATGTTACTAAGATTTTATCGAGAATTGACCACATTCTTCAAAAGTTATTATTATATTTGTATCTGCTTTAATACCTAAAGTATAAGGTGCTGACCAAGTAGTAAGAAGAATCTTACTCATGCAAGATTGGTACAGTAAGAAGTTTTGCTAATTTCCACCTTATATAATAAGAGAATCAAAGACTATCACACAGTTGATATATAAAACAAGCACATGGACATACTGTCACACTTTAGAACAATAGAAGA